>JABNAD010000196.1_pt1 | contig 48942 bp, 38 predicted proteins | sample 7240381 | NCBI WGS metagenome assembly JABNAD01 (sample SAMN11332834, study PRJNA596920) | anaerobic digester metagenome | biome: digested sludge; isolation source: digested sewage sludge-derived enrichment culture grown on H2/CO2 | place: Germany: Goettingen
AACAGAACTGGTGGCTTAACTGAATTTTTGTGTCTACTAACCCTTTACTATTTCAAGCCTGATTGAATCAGGTTCCCGGCGTTTTTTGTCTGTTGAGCGTTTCTGCTTAAAATGCTGAGACGCGGGATGTTCAGTGATCCTGTACCTCATTGGTACCGGGAGAAGTAATTGCTGCGCTGGAGCAAACGGGATACTTCCATTCAACGTCTAGTCCATCCTGAAAAACATGAACAGAGGAAGTCAAAAGTTCTGCCAGACGGCTCTTTTGCGCCAGAGTCCTATTGCCCTATTCGCATTCAATATCTCGGATATCCTTAGTCAGCGTGTCGCGGCGGCTTGCGCGGATTTGACTCAGCCCGTCATCGTGCGGGGCCAGCGACAGTATGTAATTGAATACATCGGTGAGTTTCTGCTCGTTTTTCTGATGCTTTTCATCAAGATAACAGTCTGTAACCCATGTGATATTCGGTGCGCAGTTCGTAAAACGACGATAGGAACGGGGCTGTGGACGGTAATTCCTTCCGGACTTGATCTTGAAAAACCGTCCCAAGGGCAAAGTTCTTCCCTACGGGAATTATCGAAAATGGGCTTAATGAAAATGAAGAAACAATTTACAGAGAAACAGATTCTTACATGTAATTTCAAAAAACACAAATGATAAAAATGCTAAATACGCTCAGGTTCAATTAAGATAACAGAAATATAATTTACTTGTAGCATCTATATCAATGTCCGACATTGATTGAATTGTTCAGGGATGATACCCGTGCAGCCGCGTAAGAACTGTTTTATACAAGCAAAAGGAAGGAACAATTCCGTGGGAGAAAAGAGAAAATACGAAAAAAGAAAGATCGTGTTCAGAATTCTGCTCATGGCAATCATAGGGCTGTATCTGCTCCAAACGGTATGGTCCCATCGAATCTGGTACTATCATTCGCAGGAGATACCGGTGCCTATTGAAGCTGTGCTAAAAAAGGACGTAATGAGCCAAGAAGATTATGCGCTGCTCTTTGAACAAACGGGCTTCGGGCGGTGCGCCATTGATGAACTTCTAGGCCGAGGCGAGGAAGGAAAGCAGCAAATTTTAAATAGCCAACGCTGGTTCTTTAAGGAATATCAAGTAAAGTGCACTCCGCTCCTTTGGTGGTTTACCCGAGAGGACATTCTAATCGATTCAGCGCATAATCAGGCGATAGGTCCCCCTATCCCCACACTGCAACCTGGGGATATTCTTTTGACATTATCCACCCATTCATTGGGATGGACCCACGGCCATGCCGCCATTGCACTGGATCATCAGGTGCTGCTGGAAAGCCGAGTGCTGGGTGAAAATTCTGCCCTGTCTGAGGTGGACTCGTGGCGGTACTATGCCAACTATGTCATTGTACGAGTCAAAAATGCACCGAATAAATTGCGGCATAAAGTAGCGGAGTACGCCAGAGAATCTCTGCAGAATATCCCATACCGCCTGACGGCGGGGTTGCTGGGAGAGAAGGCCGCAGATGCAAGCAGCACATTCTTTGGCAGCCAGTGTGCATATTTGCCTTGGTATGCATGGAATCAATTTGGCATTGATTTGGATGGCGACGGCGGACGTTTAGTGACCCCAATGGATATTTTGAAAAGTGACAAAATTGAAATTGTGCAGGTATATGGGATAGACCCAGCTCTGTTTTAATGGGAACGCAGGGGCGGCAATATGACGGGAACCACGGTTCCCGTAGACGGTGGATCTGTCTGCTGCTGATGCTGCGTGAATCAGTACCGATTAAACGGCCTGTCAAGCCCTCTTAAACACGAGTATTGCATCCACAAAAGTTTGCACCAGAGAGAAAAAGGCTGTCTCATCTCGTACTTTATGGGAGTAGAGTACGAGATGCAGCAGAGATGAGGCAATTGCCGCGCCGGGCAATCAATTTGCCGCAGCTTCTTAACGGTGAAAAATAAGGGATCAAAAAGAAAGCCCCGCCGTAACAGCAAATCGTGTACCGTTTACTTCAACCGAATGGAGTATCACCACCATCGTCTGAATGGCGTTGGTGGTGGTTCCGCTGCTGAGCAAAAAGACCGTATACGTGGTATTGATGGCTACGTCCAGATACAAAGAGGCCACCGTATTTGAGACAGGGTACATACCGATCCATGCGCTGTCCAGCGTCTCGATATCCATCCAAGTGGGCATGGGCGTGAGGCTGGTCTCGGCGAAGAAGAACTGATATGCGCCGGGAGCAATGCGCTTGAAAGCGGTCGTCTCCTTGTAGCGCACGTCGGCGTAGACCACCCGCCCGTCGCCCAGCAGAACATCCAGCGGGTTGCTGTTCAGCGCCAGATTGCTAACGCGGAAATTGGACACGCCGGTGTTGTTAGAGCAGCAGTTATCCGTGATCTGCAGCAAGTCCAACCCGCTGGGCGTGTTGATGATGGCGACGGTGGTCGGCGTTCCACTTTGGAAGAGCATGGTTTTCTGAATGTAGATATAGCCGTCGGGTCCGGTGACGGTGATGGTTTGATAGCCTGCGGGGATACGGCTGTAACCGGAGATAGAAGCGTAGTTCAGCCAGTTTACCACCCGCGTGTTACGGATGAGGACGCGGAAGGGCGGATAACCGAAGGCAGCATTTAAAAACCGCACGGGGGAACGGTTCACGATGACAATGCCGCCGCCAAAGACGGGGCCGCCCTCTCCGGGATTGGGCAGTGGAATAACAGGGATGCCGCCGCCATTCCCAACAGGACCGCCCTCTCCGGGATTGGGCAGTGGAATAACGGGGATGCCGCCGCCATTCCCAACAGGACCGCCCTCCCCAGGATTGGGCAGTGGAATAACAGGGATGCCGCCGCCATTATCAACAGGACCGCCTTCTCCGGGATTGGGCAGGGGAATGACGGGAATATTGCTGTTGTTGGAAGGGGGGGTTACCTCGGGCATGGGCAGGGGAAGCGGCCCAGTGGAGGTGCCACCGCCATTATAAACGGGCCCGCCCTCTCCGGGATTGGGAAGCGGGGCCACGGGAGTATTTGAAGTTGTTCGTTCCATATGATATTTGACCGGAACAGAGGTTCCGGTATTCCTCCTCTCAGTCTGTGTGTAGTCCAGTATATTCCAGAGGAGAGGGCGGGGTGCGCGCTATCGCGAAGGCACTCCGGGCAGACAAGAAAACCGCGCCTTCAAAGTTCAGCTTGTCTGACTTTGGAGGCGCGGTTGTGTTTCTTAACGGGCCTTTTACTGCGCGACGGCGGCGAAAAACCCGCTCAGGTCGCCATTTTTGATGTACCCACGCTCCAGCCAGAAGGCAGCCGCCTCGTTGGCCACGTCCATAACGTTGAACTCCGTATCAGGGCTGACAAACTCGGTGTTCATGTCCCGGTCGTAGTAGGTGACGCCGCTGCAGCTGTCTTTGACTTCCTCAATGTTCAGCCCTAGGCCGTCGGCCATGATCTGGCAGCCGTCGTCATAATTTTTGTTGAGATAATCAATGGAGAGATTCCAGATCTCCGCCAGATCCTGCGCGGCGGAGGGATGATCGGCTAAAAAGACAGAGTTAACGGTCAGCACGTCGATAATGGCCTTGGGATAGTCCGCGGAGGAGACGAGGATGTGCCCGCCTTCCCGCTGGGAACAGTTGCTCAACTGCGGCTCCCAAGTCACGGCCGCGTCCACGCTGCCGGCAATGAAGGCCTCGCCGGCGGCGTCGTTGCTCATCTCCACGGTGTTAATGTCGTCTTCGGTAATATTGCTATCCGCCAGAACCTGCAAAAAGAAGAAGTAAGAGGTGGCGGATTTGTCCAGCGCCACCGTCTTTCCCATCAGATCGTCCACGCTTTGGATATCGCCGGTGGCAACCAGACCGTCGCCGCCGGTGGAGGCGTCCATGGTGCAGACATACTGCTCCGGCGCACCGGCGCTGTACTGGATGATGTCCCGGTCCAGCACCTGACCCAGCGCGTCAATGCTGCCAGAAACCAGCGCGGAGCCATAGGTGGATTCGTCCTCCATGATGATAAGATTCGGCTCGTAGCCGTATTGCTGAAAATAGCCCTGCGCCTGTGCAATGTACAGCGGCGCATAGCCCACCCAAGTGCAGAAGGCCACATTAATGGGGGTGAGCGCTTGACCGCTTCCGGCGGCGGACGGGGCGGAAGAGGACGCGGCGGAATTACCGCAGCCGGACAGGATGACGGCGGAAAGGGCTGCGGCGGCGATCCGTGCAAGAAATCTTTTCATGAGTTTTTCCTCCTGAAATATGTAAATAAATGAATGAACGGCACTCAGCGGTTCATGGCTGCGTCCTGACTTTCCCGCCAGAGCATATCCATGATTTTGCGCTTCAGCGCCAGAAATTCCTCGGTGACCAGAGCGTTGTGACTCCGTGCGCAGGGCAGGTCCACATCCAGTACCTCTCGGATCGTGCCGGGGCGGCGGGACATGACATAAATGCGGTTTGCCAGCAGAATGGCCTCGTCAATGTCGTGAGTGATAAAGAGAACCGTGCTCTTTGTCTCCCGGCTCACCGCTGCCAGCAGCTCCTGCATGACCACGCGGGTCTGGGCGTCCAGCGCGCCGAAGGGTTCGTCCATCAACAGGACCTCCGGCTTTGCCGCCAGAGTCCGCGCAATGGCGACGCGCTGTTTCATGCCGCCGGAAAGCTCATTGGGCAGAGCGTTTTCAAAGCCGGACAGACCAACCAAACGGATGAATTCCAGAGCGGCCTTCTCCCGCTCCAACCCGGCCACGCCCTGCATTTTCAGGCCGAATTCCACGTTTTTGCGCACACTCAGCCACGGAAAAAGGCTGTATCCCTGAAAGACCATGCCCCGGTCTGCACCGGGAGCGGACACGGCTCGGCCCTCCACTATAACGGAGCCGGAGGTGGCTGTTTCCAGACCGCCGATGATATTCAACAGTGTGGATTTTCCGCAGCCGGAAGGACCCACGATGACAACAAATTCACCATCCCGCACGCTCAAATTAATTTCCTTCAGAGCAGTTACATCGGCGGCGTTTTTCTTCTTTCCGGGAAAGATTTTGCTCACGCCGGAAACGAGCAGTTTTTCTTTCATGCTCATTCACCCAACCTTTCGTGCCAAGGCACAATGGCCCGCGTGAGAATTTTGACGGCAAAGTCGGTCAAAAGACCGATGATACCGATGGTAATCAGGCCGGAGAAAATCACATCGGTGGCTAAAAAGCGCTGGGATTTTAGAATGATGTACCCCAGACCGTTGCTGGCGGCCACCATCTCCGCAACCACCAGATAGGTCCATGCCCAGCCGATGGTCAAACGGAAATCGTCCATCAGTCCGGGCAGCGCCGCCGGAAAGATCACTTCCTTGTAGACCTGCCAGCGGTTGGCCCCCAAGGTTCGGGCGGCATTAATCATGTTTTTGTCCACACTGCCCACCGTGTCGCAAACCATCAAAACCAACTGAAAAAAGGTGCCCAGCCAGATAATAACGTACTTCTGCGTCTCGTCAATGCCCAGATATAAAATAGTCAGCGGAACCAGCGCCACCACGGGCAGATAGCGGGCAAATTCGATAATGGGCTGGATCACGGCGCTGAATGCCTTGGACCGAGCCATGACCATGCCGATGGGCAGTGCCGCCACGGCGGACCAGAACCAGCCGACCATAACGCGCTTGACGCTCATCCAGCAGTTGATCCATAAGGAGCCGTCCCGCGCCATGTCCACGGTGGTGGACAGGACCTTGGTGGGGGAGGGGACGAACAGTTCGGTAACCATGCCGCCATAGGTCAGCAGGCACCACAGCGCGATGATGACGCAAAAGGACAGAATGGAAATCGTTTTGTATGCGAGATGCCTGTGGGGACGCCGGTTTTTTTCGGACATGAACATCTTCCTCTTTAAAATACTATCGTGTTAACAAGCTAATGTGCCAGATTATTATAGTATAGAAAAGGCCCAAATGCAATCGTTGCAGAAAATTTGGCACTTTGACTGAAACGGCACTTTTTCCTGCATTTTTCCAATACAATCTGCACAGATGAGAAAATTCATACCGGAAGGACGACGGCAAAAAATGATGACAGAGTTTCGGGATGGCGGGGAGTATGAAAATATGCAGTCAGAAAAGTGGCAAAAAACGCTGCGCGGCGTGCTCTGCCGCCCCTACTGTGGTGGGAAAACGGGTGCAAGGCGGGGGCTTTGGACAGCACCGTTACGGACGGATGGCGCTGTCAAAGGTGCGCCGCACTGGTTGACAAATGCGCGTTGTGTTCGACATGGTTTTTCATTTTACGCTCTTTGTAAATAAGGTGTGAAATTTGGAAAATTTCCCTTGACAGGCAGGTGTCCCGCGCCTATAATAAAAATCCCGACCGACCATTCGGTCGGGATTTTGATTTCTGTAAACTTTGCGCGCTGCGCAGAAAAAAGGAGTCCTGATATGAAACGAACCTTAGCGCTGCTCCTGTCGGTTGTACTGACGCTGGCTGTTGCATTGCCGGTGCTGGCGGATGACCGCGTTCAAGCCCCGTCGGAGGCTGCTTCCAGCCCGGCTGGATCATCAGAATCGGCGGCTGCGTCCGCTCCCTCCTCCGAGGAATCGGAGATGGGCGTGGAGGCTGCTCCGGACGCATCCGCGCCTGTGGGATCGGAAGATGCGGCGGCTTCTTCCAGCATGGATTCTTTGTCCGCCAGCAGCGTGCAGAATCTCCAGCTGAACCCAAAGAACTCCGCCAAGTCCATCAGCTTTGAAAATCTGCGGGGTGCTATGCTGAACTACAACCCCACGATTCAATCGCTTCAGGCCCAGATCATGGACGTAAACGGTATGACGCAGGACAGTCTGTGGAATGCCAACGGAACTCTACGCGAAATGTTGTCCAAAACTACTGAGGCTTTGGAAACGGTGAAAAGTGCTGAAACTGACGACGAGGACCTTAAGAAGGTCTATCAGGCGCTCAGTGTTGCTCTCGGCGCAAATGTGATGTCTCTGCAAAGTGCGTATGCACAGAATTTTTCTCAGGTTATTAACGTTGAAAATACCGTTGCAACTACGAAAAACACGTTGAACAACGCCATTGAAAAGGTTATCTGCGGCGCAGAGCAGGTTTACATGGGTGTAATTGCCATTGAAGACGCGCTCCCCGCCGTTCAGCGGGGATTGGATTCCTTGGATCGGGCCGTGGCAATTCTGGAAAAGCAGCAGGAGCTGGGCATGGCCTCTGCCTACGATGTGGAGAGCATTCGTCACCAGCGCGCGCAGGTTGCCAGCCAGCTGGAGGCATTGAATTATCAGGTGACCTCGAACAAACTTCTCCTAGAGGGCATGTGCGACATGGAACTGAGCGGAACCGTGAAGCTGGGCGATCTGCCCATGCCCACGCAGGCGGAGCTGGACTCCGTGAGCTACGATAAGATGCTAAGCACCGCCGCCGCCAAAAATGTGGATGTGGCAAACGCGGAGATTGCCTTCGGTGAGGATTCCGGTCCCGTGAACAGCAAGGCCCGCACCGCGGCGCAAAACAGCTTTGCCTCCAGCTTCAAGGGTGTTTGTTTGGCAGTGCCGGAAAATGTCCGGCTGGTGAATGCGGCCCAGAAGACCGTGGACTTCCAACAGCGGACCTTTGCTATTGCCGCGAAAAAATATGAGCTGGGCATGTCGTCTCACGAGGACTATCTCTCCGCGCAAAACGATTTGGAGAGCGCGAAGGATGATCTGCGCACCGCCCAGCGCAATCTGTTCAGCGCCTACCGCAGCTATGTCTGGGCCACCCAGTACGGCATTGTTTGAGAAAGATTGAAGAAGAGGAGAATACCATGAAAAAGCAATCTCTTTTCGCGCTGCTGACGGCGGCGCTGATGACTCTTGGGCTGGCAGCCTGCGGTCAGAGCGGCGATTCTTCCGCAGAGCCGGAAGTCAAGGGCACCGCCGTGGAAGTCCAGACGGTGGCCACCGGCGATATTGCCACGGAGAATACCGTCACAGGCAGCGTCACCGCCAACCGCAACGTCCCGGTACTGAGCAAGGTGGCCTGCGAGGTCAAAAGCGTGAAGGTGAAAGCAGGCGACACGGTGAAGGCGGGCGATCCGCTGTATACGCTGGATACCTCCGATTTGCAGGATACATACGGCAGCGCCCTGACCACTTACACCGGCAGCCGTGAGCTGCTGGACGAACAGGTGCGTCAGGCACGGGAGAGCTACAACAATCTTCAGGCCCTTTTTGAGCTGGGGGCAGTGAGCCAGAACCAGCTGGATCAGGCCAAGCTGGGGCTGATGCAGGCGGAAAACGCCCGGACCAGTACGCTGACCCAGATGGGGTTGGACGACGTGTGGGATGCGCTGAATAATCCCACGGTCACATCCCCGATTTCCGGCACGATTGCCAGCGTCAGCATCACCGCCGGGGTCAGCTTGGCCCCCAACACCGCCGCCGTGGTGGTGGCTGAAATTGGTCGGCCGCAGGTGGTGGTGAATGTCTCCGAGACACTGCAGCCCTCCATCAGCGTGGGCGATGTGGTGGATGTGACCATCCCCTCTATTGGCGACGAGACGATTCAGGGGACGGTGGCCTCCGTGGCCTCCGCCGTCAGCCAGAGTTCCGCGCTGTATGAGGTACATATCGACCTACCCAAAGATCTGAAGGTTTCCATCGGCATGTTTGCCCGGGCCACCTTCCACACCGACTCCCGGACGGGAACCGTGCTGATTCCCACGGAGTCCATTCTGACCGGAGAGGACGGACAGCAGTCCGTCTACATCGTGGACGGCGATACGGCCTATCAGGTGAAGATCACCACCGGCCTTGTGAACGAGACGCAGACGGAGATTACCTCCGGTCTTCACGGGGGTGAGCAGCTGGTAACCCGCGGACAGAGCTATTTGAGCGATGGCGCACCTGTTCGCGTGACCAACGCCCCGGCGGTATCCACTGGGGATGGAAGCGGCGACGCATCGTCTTCTGCCGCGTCTTCTGCCGCGTCTTCTTCCGCTGCGGCGGGAAGCTCGGCGGCAGCCAGCGGTGCGGCGGCTGACGGAGCGGAGGGCGCAAAGGAATGAAGATGGTCACATTCTGCATCCGCCACCGGGTGACCACCATCATGGCCTGCGTCATGGTGGCGATCTTCGGCGTGATGGGCTTTACCCAGCTGCCCTTGGCGCTGCTGCCGGACATCGAGCTTCCGATGGTAATGATGTACTCCACTTATCAGGCCGGACCGCAGGAAGTCGAAAATCTGATTACCGTCCCGCTGGAAAACGCGTGCGCGTCTGTGGCGGGCATGGATGAGATTCAGTCCTTCTCCGTTGAGAACATGTCCTTGGTCATGGTGACCTTTACCGACAACACCAATCTGGACACCGCCATGACGGACCTGCGGGACAAGATCGACATGATGAAAAGCACCCTGCCCGACGAGGCCAGCGACCCGGTTATTATGGCTTTGGACATGGACGCCATGCCCGTTATGGTCATCGGCCTGAAAGGCTCGGACCTCGCGTCGCTTCAGACCGTCGCGGAAGACACGATCTCTCCCGCGCTGGAGCGCATTGAGGGTGTGGCCTCCGTGGACGTACAGGGCGGCTTTGAAAATGAGATTGCCGTGGAGACTTACACGGAAAAACTGGCGGGCTACGGACTGTCCCTGAGTTATATCGCTCAGATTTTGTCAGCGGAGAACGTGGCGATTCCCGCCGGAAGCGTGGATAACGGGGCAAACACGCTCTCTGTCCGAACGGATGGACAATTTGCCTCTGCCGAAGATGTGGCAAACTGCCTGATTCCCCTGAGCACCGGCGGCAGTGTGCGGCTGGGCGAGGTGGCAAACGTATACCTTAAGCCCCAAGAGCGCACCGCCATTGCCCGCGTGGACGGAGAGGACTGCGTGGTTCTGTCTGTCAACAAGCAGTCCGATGTAAACACCGCGGCCACTGCCCAAAGTGTGCAGAAGGCTATCAAGGAGATCGCGGCGGAGAACCCGTCTTTGAACTGGTCCGTGCTGATGGACCAGAGCGACTATATCAATCTGTCCGTCGATAGTGCCATCAGCAATATCATTCTGGGCGTGCTGCTGGCGGCACTGGTGCTGTTCGTGTTCCTGCGGGACTGGGGCGCCACGCTGGTCATTTCTGTGGCGATGCCCCTTTGTATCGTGGCGGTGTTCCTGCTGATGAAGGTGTTGAACATCACCCTGAACATGATGAGTCTGGGCGGCGTGGCCATGGGTGTGGGTATGATTGTGGATAACTCCATCGTGGTGCTGGAAAACATCTTCCGATACCGAGCCGATGGACATGACAATTACTCTGCCTGTACGCGGGGAACCGGCGAGGTGGCGCTGGCCATTGTGGCCTCCACACTGACCACCGTGGCCGTGTTCCTGCCGCTGGGCTTGACCGGCGGCATCGTGGGCATGATGTTCTATGACTTCTGCCTGACCATCTGTACCCTGATCGGCATGTCTCTGGTGGTGGCCCTGACGATCGTGCCGCTATTGAGTTATATGCTGCTGGGCCGCAGCGGCAAGGACCTGAAAACCAACGCGCAGGCCATGGAAGCCGCCAAGGCAAAGAAGAGCGGCCGCCTGATGAGCTGGTATGTGAAGAAGCTGGACTACTTTATCCATCACCGCAAGCGGGCCATGCTGGCCAGCCTTGCCATGATCGTGGTCTTTATCGGCGTCATTGCCATTTCGGGCTTTGAAATGATGCCCTCCATGGACCAGAGCAGCGTCAGCGTCACTGTGGGCCTCCCCGTAGGCACAGAAACAGAGGAAGCCCAGCACGTTGCCGAGCAGGTGGTGGACATTGCCATGGACACCGTGCCAGAGATCAAGGATATTTACTATACCACCGGCGGCGGGACCATGAGCAGCATGACCGGCGATAATTCCACCTCCGTCACGCTGAATCTGGTTCCCATCAGCGAGCGCGACCGCTCCGCAGAAGAGATTGGAAACCAATTGCGTGAGGATCTGCAAAATATTGCCGGAGCAGATATTTCCGTTTCCTCTGCGGGCATGATGGATATGTCCGCCATGACCGGCACCCCTATCAGCATCACCCTCTCCGGCGACAATTATGACGAGCTGAAAGCCGCCACGAACGATCTGGTGGGGCAGATTTCTGCCATTCCGGACGCGATTGACGTCTCGTCCAGTGCCAGCGATCAGGTGCCGGAGGTGGATGTGACGCTGCGGCGCGATGTGGCGGCGCAGTATGGCCTCACCGCCGCGACCATTGGTTCTGCCGTTCGCAGCCAGCTCACCGGCTCCACCGCCACCGTTTTGAAAGTCAACGGCGAGGAGATTGACGTGGTGGTTCGGGGCGAGGCGGACGCGGGCAAAAGTTTGGACGCGCTGAAATCCATGCCCATCACCACGCCGATGGGCAGTTCCATCCCCCTGAGCATGGTCGCCAATGTGGATGTGGTGATGGCCCCCCAGACCATTACCCGCCAAAACCAGAGCCGTACCATCACCATCACCGGCAACAGCCGCACCGACGACGCGGTGGGCATCGCCAAATCCGTCCAGACGGTGCTTGACAATTATCAGGCCCCGGACAGTGTCATTGTGGACATGGGCGGTGAGAGCAGCGAGATGATGGATTCCTTCCAGAGCCTTGGAAACGCCTTGATCGTTGCGCTGGGCCTTGTGTACTTCGTGCTGGCCTCGCAGTTTGAGTCCTTCCTGATGCCGGTTATCGTTATGATGATTCTGCCGGTGAGCCTTCTGGGTTCCTTGAGCACCCAGTTCCTCTTTGGCATGAAGATTTCCATTGTCTCCTTCGTGGGCGTTATCATGCTGGCAGGCGTGGTGGTCAACTCCTCCATCGTGCTGGTGGACTATATCAAGACCCGCCGCCTGCGCCACGAGGAGAAAGACGAGGCCATTCTCAACGCCTGCCCACGCCGTGTCCGGCCAGTGATGATGACGATGCTGACAACAGTTCTGGGCCTTTTGCCCATGGCAATCGGCATGGGCGAAGGATCGGAGATGATGAAGCCCATGGCCATCGCGATGATTACGGGTATGCTGATCTCCACCGTCGTAACGCTGCTGTTCACCCCGGTGTATTACAGTGTGCTGGACAGCTTCAGTCAAAACTTTGCGGATAAACGTATGGCGAAGAAGGGAAAACCAGCGCTTTGTGGAAAGGAGGAACTCCCCAATGTCGAGGATCAGTGAACGGCGTCGCGCGGATATTTTGAGCGCCGCGCTGACGGAGTTCGGCCTCCGGGGGATCGAAGGGGCCTCTATGTCGGAAATTGCCGCACGGGCGGGAATCGGCAAGTCTACAATCTATGAGTATTTTCCCTCGAAGACAGACCTGTTTATCGCGTCGTGCAAGGCGAAAATAGGGCAGATTAACGAGCAGATGCAATCCATTTTCGCAACCGAACTTCCCTTTTCCCAGCAGTTGGAGGCCTACGTCAATATGATGCAGGATTTGGCGCAGGGGGTCGATTTCAACGAAGTCCTCCGGGTGTTCACAAATACCTCCATCCAAGAACTGCAATTGGCCATGGAGGAATTGGGCGACAATGTTGCCGACGCGACGGAACAGGCTATCCGCCGGGCGCAGGCCAGAGGAGAGCTGGTTGCCGACTTGGATGTTGCGATCACGGCGGCATACCTGCTGGGCCTTCCGAATCCGCACCTCATCTTGCGGATGCGGCGGCTGGGCAGGGAAAACCCGGTGAAGGCGATGGTGGAAATGGCCCTTCGGGGAATCAAAGCGGACCGTGAAAAAACGAAGAACTGAAGCCCACGCGCCTAATCCGAAAATGCTTGATGATAAAAGCCCGGCGGAGTCCTGAGGACTCCGCCGGGCTTTTTGCGTTTTATGGGACCGGATACGATTCTTCCCTTGTGCGCGGAGGGCCGCGCCGGAGAAAACTCAATTCTCGGCAATTTGTGTGTGGGAGTGGGAAAAGCGCACCATTCCGGTGCGGTCCAGCGCCACCATCAGCACGGGAATGAAAACCAGCTGAAGCACAATGCCGGGAATGGCATTCAAAAAGGCCCCGGCCATAAACATCTGCCAAGTGAACGCCTCGCCGGCCACGCCGGTGAGCAGCACCCGGACCACGCCCCAGATGATTCGTCCGCCTGCCATGGCGATCAACAGGGACCGATACAGTGCGAATACGCACTGCCACTTGGAGCGGTTATAGAGAAATCCGGCAATGGCCCCGTAGGCCGCCAGCTCAAAGGTCATGGCGATTCCGGTGGGGAATATGGGGGGCATCCCAAACATCACATACCGCAGCAGGGGCAGAACCAAGCCTACCGCCCCGCCGTACTTCCACCCGCAGATCAGGCCGCACAAAAGCACCGGCAGGTGCATGGGCAGCAGCATACTGCCCACCTGAGGGATCTGCCCGGTCAAAAAGGGGAGGACGATGCCAAGGGCCAAAAACATGGCCGCCAGCACCAGACGCTGGATGTGTTTTTTAATGGTGGTCTGCTTCATGGTGGATTCTCCTTTAAAAAATCATGTGATGGCGGAGGCTGCCTCCTGCAACATTTTTTGGCTTCTCCGCAAACTGTGCAAACCGTATAAAGTAACTGCTTGCTGCTGTAATCCGTTTTTATCAAATCTAAGGCGGCACGGGGAATTCCTACCAGATTCTAAAGCTGCACGGCGCTGACTTCTGTTTTGCGGGAAAATGGAAAACATGAGACAACGCATCCCACCAACAAAACCGCAGGTTATCTTGAGACAACCTGCGGTTTTTGCTGCAATTCGCCCCTGTTCTCAACAAGCGCGCCTGCTGCGGGGCGGTCGGCGCGGATTGCGCATAGAAATCGTTCCGCAGGAAGGCTCAGCGGTGGAGCGCCTTTCCCACCTCGGCGATTACATGCAGCATCGTCAGTGCTGCCAGACGCTCCGTGCAGCCGGTGGGGTCATACTGCGGCGCGACCTCCACCAGATCCATGCACACCACCTTGCCGGTGCGGCAGATGGCGGAGAGCATGTCCATGCTCTCGTCATACTGCAGTCCGCCGGGCAGGGGAGACGCCGCGCCGGGAGCCAGCGGCATATCGTAGCCGTCGATATCAAAGGTGATGTAATAGGCTTCCGCCTCGGGAATCTGCTCCAATACCCATGCGGTTCCCTTTTCGTGCAGCTGCCGGGCGGAGATCAGCTTGCTGCCATAGGCCCGGGCGTCGTCATAGTCCTGCTTCTTGCCGCTGCCCATGCCCCGCAGACCGATCTGAACCATCTGGCCGATGTGATCCATCTCGCTCAAGCGCCGCATGGGGCTGCCGTTGCCTTGAAACTGGGGGCCAACATGGCTGGTCCAGTCCAGATGCGCGTCAAACTGAATGACGCAGATCTTTTTGCCGTATTCCTCCAGTGCCCGGCCCACGGGAATGGAAACAGAGTGGTCGCCGCCCATGAGAATGGGGATGCTCCCCGCCTTGATGATGCGGCGGACGGCCCGCTCCACGCACTTGAAGGAATACTCCCGGTCGCCCTGAAGGACGTCGGCGTCGCCGCAGTCGGCGATGGTGATGGGCTCGGCCAGCATCTGCTCGTTGGTTTCATAATCGTAATAGCCGGCTTTGCCGCGGCCATACTGGGTGGAAGCCTCCCGGATACGGCGGGGGCCAAGCCGGGCTCCGCTGAGGAAGCCAACGCCCATGTCATAGGGAATGCCAAGGACGCCAAAGTCCGCGTGAAGATCATCAAGATCGAGACAGATGGGATACCGGCCAAAGGAACAAATGCCCGTGATGGGCTGGCTGATCAATTCAGGACGCATGCGTAAAATCTCCTTTTTTATATGGGGAGGGGGCGGTTTGTCTCCTCCGGTTTTAATATTTGTTTTCGGGGAAGTCCCGGAAAGCACTTCTTAAAGACGGGTTTCCAAAATCTGATCTTGGCGGAAGTTTTCAATGCGCAAATAATACTCCGCGCAGTCCACCAGCGCCGCCATGGGCGTCAGACCGATGATCTCGCTGCCTATCACGTTGACCCCCCAGCGCTGCGCCTCCATCTTCACAGTCTCAAACACCCGGTAGAGGGACGTTTTCGTGTAATCCGTCATGTTGATGGAAACCTGCGCGATGTTGCGGTCTTCCAGCAGCACGCCCATGGACTTTACAAACCGAAACCCGCCGTTGATATAGCGGATGCGGTGGGCAATTTCGTCGGCGATGCGAAGGTCGGAGGTGTTCAGGTTGATGTTAAACGCCACCAACGGCATCCGAGCGCCCACCGCGGTGACGCCCGCGGTAGGATGGATCGTGTCAGGGCCGAAATCGGGACGCCACATGGGGTCCTTCATCTTTTCCATCATTCCCTCGAACTGGCCCTTGCGGATATTGGCAAGATTTTCCCGGTGGGGCGCGGTAGCGGACTTTTCGTACAGGAAGACAGGTACGCCGAACCGTTCCGCGATGGCGGCGGCCGTTTCTTTCGCAATGCGGTCCGCGTCATCCAGCGTGCAGCCCCGCACCGGGACGAAGGGGACCACGTCGGTTGCACCCATGCGGGGATGCTGCCCGTCGTGCCGGGTCATGTCGATCAGCGCCGTCGCCGTGCCCACGGCTTCAATCACCGCGTCCCGCAGGGCTTCCGGCTCGCCTACGGCGGTAATCACGCAGCGGTTGTGGTCCTTGTCTGTGCTGTAATCCAGCAGCTTGACTCGTTCCTTCGCCCGAAAAGCGCCTGCAATTTTCTCCACCTTTTCAAGGTCCCGCCCCTCGCTGAAGTTCGGGATACACTCCATGATCTGATCCATGCTTGCTCGCTCCTTTACACATTCCGCCACGTTTGCGGCGCGCGTTGGCGCACCTTTTCTATAACACTTGTACCATAGCAAAAAAATAATATTTCCGCAACCGTTTTTCTGAGAACTTTTTCCCGTTCGTCAAATTATTTGACGCAGATTCAACGCAGGCCCTCTATAATAGAATTTGCAAATCGGCGCGGATGCATCGTGCGCATGGCTTTGACGGCAAAAAAGACACTTTTCCAGACTGATGTGCTGCCGGAGCAATGGGATGATGCAATAGCGAATTAATTTGGTAAAAACAACTAAATAATTCTGAATTATTTTGGATATTTTGTTGATTTTTCTGATTCCGCGTGATAAGATGTTTTTCAAAGAGGAAACCCTTAGACTGTCCTGCCGGACTGAGTCCGGTCGGCAGAATCCAATTTTCAGGAGGAACGACCATGGCGAATTTTGATGTTGATAAGGCTATGACGGTAAAGCTGGACTATGATCTGCCGGAGTATCCCACATTTGAGGAAGGGATCCGCCGCGCTCCCCGCCGGGAGTCCCATCTGACGCAGGCTGACAAGGAACTGGCAATCAAAAATGCCCTGCGCTACATCCATCCCGACCATCACGCCCAGATGGCCAAGGAGTTTGCTCAGGAGCTGGAGGAGCACGGCCGGATTTACGGATACCGTTTCCGTCCTCAGGGCCGCCTGACCGGCAAACCTATCAATGAGTACAAGAGCAACTGCGTTGAGGGCAAGGCGTTTCAGGTAATGATTGAGAACAATCTGGACTTTGACGTGGCTCTGTATCCCTACGAACTGGTGACCTACGGCGAAACCGGTCAGGTCTGCCAGAACTGGATGCAGTATCGTCTCATCAAGAAGTATCTGGAGGTCATGACCAACGAGCAGACTCTGGTGGTCATGAGCGGCCATCCTCTGGGCCTGTTCCACAGCCATCCTACCGCCCCCCGCTGCATCATTTCCAACGGCTTGATGGTGGGCATGTATGACAACCAGAAAGACTTTAACCGCGCTGCGGCGCTGGGTGTTGCCAACTACGGGCAGATGACCGCCGGCGGCTGGATGTACATTGGGCCTCAGGGCATTGTCCACGGCACGTTTAACACCCTGCTCAATGCGGGCAGACTGAAGCTGGGTATCCCTGAAGACGGCAATCTGGCAGGCCGCCTGTTCGTGACCGCAGGCCTTGGCGGCATGTCCGGCGCACAGGGCAAGGCTGCCGAAATTGCCGGAGCCGTGTCCATCATCGCCGAGGTGGACGAGTCCCGCATCATGACCCGCTATACGCAGGGCTGGGTCAGCGAGAAGACCGGAAGTCTGGATGAGGCGCTGTCCATCGCCCAGAAGAAGATGGCCGCTAAGGAGCCTTGCGCCATCGCTTACCACGGAAACGTGGTGGATCTGCTGGAGTACCTGCTGGAGAAGAACGTGCATGTGGACCTGCTCAGCGACCAGACCAGCTGCCATGTCCCCTACGACGGAGGCTACTGCCCGCAGGGTCTGACCTTCGAGCAGCGCACCGAGATGCTGGACAAGGACCCCGAGGGCTTCTGCAAGTTGGTGGACAAGACTCTGCGCCATCACTATGAGCTGATCTGCAAGCTCCACGAGCAGGGCACTTACTTCTTCGATTACGGCAACAGCTTCCTCAAGGCCGTGTACGATGCGGGCGAGACTTCCATCTGCAAGAACGGCGAGAACGATCTGGACGGCTTCATCTTCCCCTCCTACGTGGAAGATATTCTGGGGCCCCATCTGTTCGACTATGGCTACGGTCCCTTCCGCTGGTGCTGCCTGAGCCGCAACCCCGACGATCTGGACAAGACCGACGCTGCTGCCGCTGAGTATATTCAGGCGCATAACCGCCGCTATCAGGACTACGACAACTATGTCTGGGTCCGCGACGCGAAGAAGAACAAGATGGTAGTCGGCACTCAGTGCCGCATCCTGTATCAGGATGCCATGGGCCGCATGAACATTGCTCTGAAGTTCAACGAGATGGTTCGCAACGGAGAGATCGGTCCCGTTATGCTGGGCCGCGACCACCACGACACCGGCGGAACCGACTCCCCCTTCCGCGAGACTTCCAACATCAAGGACGGTTCCAACATCATGGCCGAAATGGCCACCCAGTGCTACGCGGGCAACGCGGCCCGCGGCATGAGCCTGATCGCCCTGCACAACGGCGGCGGCACCGGCATCGGCAAGGCCATCAACGGCGGCTTCGGCATGGTGCTGGACGGCTCTGAGCGCGTGGATACCATCCTGCGCATGTCCATGCCTTGGGATACCATGGTGGGCGTTTCCCGCCGCGCATGGGCACGGAACGAGCACGCGGTTTCCACTGTGGTGGAATACAACGAGATGTACAAGGGCCAGGATCACATCACCCTGCCTTACGTGGCGGAGAACGACGATCAGCTGGTCAGCGACGCGCTGAAAAGCGTGAAATAAGAACTGCTTTTTTACACAAAAAAAGGGGCCTCAAAGCGAGGCCCCTTTTCCGACATTTTGATTTGGGAGGATCGATTATGGCAAGTCTGCTGCTGAAAAACATTGGCCTGCTGGCCACCCCCACCGGCTCCGACGCCAAGCGTGGCAAGGCGCAGGGAGAAATCACCCTTTTGAAAAATGCCTATGTGCTGGTGCGGGACGGCGTGATCTCCGCTGTGGGCAGCGGGGAAGTCCCCGCGGGGTATCTGGAAAATGCGGAGGTCGTGGATGCAAAGGGACGTTTGGTCACCCCCGGACTGGTGGATGCCCATACGCACCTGATCTTTGGCGGCTGGCGGCAAAATGAACTGGGGCTGAAGCTCCACGGCGTGACTTATCTGGAAATTCTCGCCCAAGGCGGCGGAATTCTCTCCACCGTCCGCTCTACCCGCGCCGCGTCGGAGGAGGAACTGGCCGACAAGGCCGCAAAAGAACTGAAAGCCATGCTGGCCATGGGCACCACCACCTGCGAAGCCAAGAGCGGATATGGCCTCGCCCCGGAGGACGAGTATAAGCAGCTGCGGGCGATCCGTCGGCTGAACGAGACACAGCCGGTGGAACTGGTCCCCACGTTTCTGGGCGCCCATGCCGTGCCGGAGGAGTACAAGAACGACCGGGAGGCTTATATCCGCCTGCTGTGCGAGGAGATGATCCCCACTGTCGCAAAGGAGAATCTGGCCGAATTCTGCGACGTGTTCTGCGAGTCCGGCGTGTTTACCGCCGAGGAGTCTCGCGTCATTTTGGAGGCGGGTAAAAAGTACGGCCTGACTCCCAAGATTCACGCCGACGAGATTGATCCCATCGGCGGGTCGCAGCTTGCCGGAGAGATTGGGGCCATCACCGCCGAGCACCTGATTGTCTGCCCGGCCGATGGAATTGCCAGCATGGCAAAGGGTGGCACCATTGCCTGCCTGCTGCCTGCCACCAGCTTCTATCTGGGGGCCACCTTCGCTCCCGCCCGTGACATGATTGACGCGGGTGTTGCCGTTGCCGTGGCAACGGATTATAACCCCGGCTCCTGCCCCAGTTCCAACCTGCAGATGGCCATGAACATCGCCTGCCTCAAGTACCGCCTGACGCCGGAGGAGGTTCTCACCGCCGCCACGCTGAACGGCGCGGCAGGCATCCGCCGGGCTGACAAGGTTGGCTCTGTGGAAGTGGGCAAGCAGGGCGACCTGCTGATCTGGGATGCGCCGGATTTGGATTATATCTGCTATCGCTTCGGCGCGAATCTGGTGGACACCGTGATCAAAAAGGGCGAGATCGTTCACATTTAAGAAACGTGAGCCTTTGCGGCGAGCGGAAGATTGACCAGGAAAAGGCGGTCGAAAGTCCCTGGGGACTTTCAACCGCCTTTTTGCGCGTTCATTCTGTCATAAAGTTCTTGTTTTTGCTGTAAAGGTTTTTGACCGTCAAAGGCTTTGCCTGCCGGACGCTGTACCGCAGACAGTCCTCCAGCTGGTCATATTCATACGCGCCCTTCACGCCGCGCAGACGCTGCATTCCGCGGTGACAGTAGATATCCAGCGGACGGTAGAGATAGTGGTCCAATTCGTTGTCCAGCGTGCGGTTTTGATCCAGCTCCCGGCGCAGCCGCGCCAGAACGCTGTCCCGAATCCCTTGCTCCACCAGAGAACTGAGCTTGCTGGCGGAGTCCCAAGAAACTGCCAGCAGCTCCGCTGCCTCGGCGTATTTCTCATCCTGCGCGGCATAGTAGGCGGAGTAGGCTTCTGCCAAACACCGCCCCGGCAATTCGCGGGTCTTCTCAAATGCCTCTAAGGCCCGGGCAAACATCTGACGGGCCTTTTTGTCGTCTCCTGCGGCCATGGCCGCCCGACCATAGCCGGTGAAGAGGAAGCCGCAGCCCGGCCAAGGGGGCAGGCCCTCGGTCTGTTCCACAGCCAGCTGATAAATCTCGCAGGCTCCGTCAAAGTCCTGCTGGCGGCGCTTCCATTCGCCCTGCCACGTTCGGATATACGCGCAGAACAGGGGATAGTGCTCCGGGTGGTCAAACAGCTCCAGTGCCTGACGGAAAAAGTAATCACTGCTTTTATAGCTTCCCTCTTTGCAGAAATCAATGCCCCGCAGCAGCAAATAGCAGGCTCGCTGGCGCTTCAGACCGGATTCCTCCGCAATTTCCAGCCCCCGGACAATGAATTCCGGCTCGGGCTGATCTGTTTGAATGCTGTATGCAATCCGCTGACGCAGGACCCACAGCAGCAGATCTGTGTCCTCTGCGGCGCAGGGAGTCATAGAGCGAAGAAGCATCTCTGTGACGCCCAGTCCCTCCTGATACTGGCCGGTATAGATCAGCGTCCGGGCCTTTGCGCACAAGAGCATCCGTTCGGCCCGGTTCAGCTCTTCGCTTTGTGCGCCCGAAGGGAACAAACGGCGCAGCCGATCCAGCTCTTGCTCCAGTCCCCGGATATCGTCTTCCAGCGTCACTCCTTTGGGCAGCGGCGAGGGAGGGTCGTCTTCCGCAGGAATCAGGGGCGGAATTTCACAGGTCCATCGTGTCCGCCAATATAGTCCGGTGACCTCACACCGAAAAGCCCGAAGACTGTCGCCTGCCGCCCGGCAATGGTATGCCACCCGGGCCAAAGCGTCCACGTCCCCCTCGCGCTGGTTCTTTTCAAGACGGTCGGCAATTTGCAGGTGAAGAGGCTGGCGCTGAAAATACGATTGCGCCTGATAAATGGCCTCCCGCATATGGGGCTGAAGAAATCCCAAATAGCTCTCCGACCCGATGCAGCACTCCCCGATCAGGGAGTGCTCCTCCAGTTCCACAGACAAGGCGTAAAGCTGCGTGGGCTGATAACCCGTGATCTCCGAAAGAAGCTGGCAGGGCGTCTGATCCGGGAAAAGGGAGAGCACGTTGGCAAGGTTCAGCGCCTGCACGCTCAATCCCGCCATGCGCTGATGCAGGATGCCGTTGGCGTCCGGCAGGGTGTCCTCCGTCGGCTCCTTGCCCCGTAGATTCTCCACAGCCCCGGCCAGCAGACGGGGATTTCCCCCCGTGGCTTCAAAGATGCGGGTGCGGACTGCGGCAGGCAGATCCACGCCCAGTGCCCCATCCAGATACCGGTCAGTTTCCTCCCGGGTGAGACAGGGAACATGGACGCGCTCCAGCGCCGACTCGTCCAGAAGAAAATTTACATCTACATTCAGCGTCCAGCTGGAGGCAAGCAGCAGCAGCTGGCTCCCGCCCAGCCGACGCACCACCTGACATAAAAGATCCTGACTGGCAGGGTCCATCCACTGGAGATCTTCAAACACCAGCAGAATCTTCCGCCGTCCCGCCGCCATGGAAAGCAGCAGGGCCACCGCGTCTGTCACCAGTGCGCCGCAGCGGTTCTGCTTGAATTTACAGGCCTCCCGCGGCTCCTCTGCCTCGTCGGAAAACACCGGGAACACTCTTGCGATAGTCCGCCGGGTGGCGGCGGGGATGGGCAGATTTTGCCGTGCCGCTTCCTCTGCCACCGCCAACATCACATTTTTCCAAGATTCCAGATACACCCCCGCCTGCATTTGGGAGCAAAGGCCCGTCAGCACCAGCGTGTCCGAAAAGTCGCCGCCCCGAAGGAAGTGCTGGAAAAGATAGCTCTTGCCGCAGCCGGATTCCCCGTAAAACAACAGGGAAGGGGTTTGATACTCGTTTTGAAACGCCTGATACCGATCCTGCATTTTTTGCAGCAGACAGCCCCGGCTTCCCGTCAGCGCGGGGGCGGCCCCGCCAGCCTCTTCCGCTGTTGTCTCGTTCCACTGGTTCACAATGTCATAGTACAGTGCGGCGGTTTCGTGAAGCGGGGCAATGCCCAGCTCCTCCGCCAGTCGGTCTTTCAGCTTTTGATAGAGATTGGCGGCCTTGTAATATCGTCCGTCCTGTTGATAGAGCTTCATCAGGAACATGACCATTTTTTCATCCAGCCCGTCCCGGTTCAAATATTCCAGACTCAGCCGCTCCGCCTGCGCCAGATCGCCCTTTTCCTGAGCCTGCGCCGCGCCAGTGAAAAGGTCACTCAGTGTCCGGGCGGCCATCCGCTCGCGTACCTGATCCACCCAAGCGTTGAAACTGGGTGCGTTTTTCACTGTGAAGCCCCGCAGAAACTGCTCCGTGTCCGCAGTCACCTCGCTGTTGCACTGGTCAAAGTCGGAGATCAGCTCCCGCTCCGGATTCAGGCGTACCTCCGTTTTCGGAACGGTCAAAATCAAATCGGCCCCCAGCGATTTGCGCAGCGTATAGATGGTGTGCCGCAGATTTTTATAGCCTACCTCTTCCGCGCAATCCTCCCAGAGAAGATCCACCAGCTCCTGACGAGTAGCGGTTTTTTGGCAGATCAGATAATAAAACAGCGCGTCAACCCGCTTGAAAGGGAAGGACACCTCTTTCCCGTCCAGCTTCACGCAAGGTATCTGAAACAGCTGTACTTCAATCTTTGCCATCGATTTGCCCCTTCCTCTCCTCTGAAATCATTTGTTTTATCTTAATTATACACGGCTCCGCGGCTCAACGCCAGCCATATTTACGATCTTTTTGTCTTAGGGATAAAAAGGGGGCAGGTATCTTTTGGATACCCGCCCAAAGCTGAAAAAAGGGCAAAAGCGCCTTTCCAGCTAAAATGCCGCCGTGATTCCTCAGGGTGCTTTTCAGGTGGTCCGCCCAAAGTATGCCCGGATTTCTCCCACCTGATAGAGCGAACCGAAAGCGCAGACAATGTCCTCCGGGCCTTTTCCACTCATCGCAAGGGCAAGGCCGCTCTTTACGTCGCCGCCGCAACGGGCGGGAACGCCGGTCAGTGTCTCAATTTTTGTTCGCAGGTCCTCTGCCGGAAGCGCACGCTCGCTCTCCGGCGTTACCGCCACAAATTCCGTGGCAAAGGGCGCCATCATGCGGATCATGTCGGCGTAGTCCTTGTCCGCCATCACGCCCATTACCAGCGTCATTTTGCGGTGGGGCAGATAGGCGCTCAGGCAGCGGACCAGCTCGGACACACCGTCCGGATTGTGGGCACCGTCCACCAAAACCAGCGGATTTTGCTGCAAGACCTCAAACCGGCCGGGCCAAAGAACCTCGGACAGTCCCGCCCGCACGGCGGATTCCGGAATCTTGTATCCCCGCGCGTTCAGCACGTCTACGGTGTCCAGAGCCACGGAGACATTTTTATACTGATAGTCTCCCAAAAGCCGCAGCCGCAGTTCCTTTCGATCCCGGTAATCCAGCGTCTGCCCAGAGAGATCGCAGGCGTTCAGTTTTTCCGCGTCCGGGTCCGTCACGCGCAGAGCACAGCCCCGCTCCTCGCAGGTCCGGCGCACCACGGCCTCCACCTCCGCCGACTGGGCAGAGAGGATTACGTCCGCTCCGGGTTTGATGATTCCGGATTTCTCGCTGGCAATCTTTGTCAGCGTGTCTCCCAGCACTTCTGTGTGCTCCAGTGCGATGTTGGTAATGACCGCCGCATCCGGCGCGTCGATCACATTGGTCGAGTCCAGACGACCGCCCAGACCCACCTCTAAAACCACCACGTCGCAGTGCTTTTTCTGGAAATGCAGCAGGGCCATGGCCGTGATGCGCTCAAACTCCGTGGGAGAGTCCTCCATCTGCGCCACCACCGGAGCCACTTGCTCCGCAAGATGAGTCAGCTCCTCGTCAGAAATGTCCGCCCCGTTCACCTTCATCCGCTCGTTGACGCGAAAGAGGTGAGGGGAGGTATAAAGTCCCGTTGTATATCCTGCCCGAGCCAGAATTTCGGAAAGCATGGCGCACACGGAGCCTTTCCCGTTGGTCCCCGCCACATGGATGAACCGCAGCTGTTTCTGAGGATTGCCCAACAGGGTCATCAGCTCCTCAATGCGCGCAAGACCAAGACGGCTGCCCTGCCAAGAAGTGGCGTGGATAAAATCCAGCGCCTCCGAAAAGTTCATGCAATCGCCCGCTTTCCATAGCGGCCCAAGGCTTTTGTCATCAAGCCGATCATAATGAACTGCACCGGGATCATCACCATGGTCTGCACAATGCGGGTCACAAACAGCGGCCCGTAAGGCGAACCGTACAGCACGGAAATCCACAGCGTGTTCAGCAGAAGACTCAATATCAGTTGGTTCACTGCCACTGCACCGGCAATGCGGGCCATATTCTGCCCCTTGTGCAGGAACAGACCGAGCACCACGCCGGTCAGGGCCGCAGTCAGGGTAAAACCGGGGAAATAGGCCCCGATGGGGAACAGGATTGCGCCTACAAAGTCTCCCAGCGCGGCCACAGCCGCAGCCGGAGCGGCTCCATACAGCACCGCCGCCACGGCGACGGGTACAAAGCTGAAACCGATCTTGATATTCCACGCGGAAATGGAGCAGAACCGGGACAGGACGATCTCAATGGCGACCAGCATACCCAATGTCACCAGCATAGAAATAGAAATTTTTTGCTTCTTCATTATAAAAATCCTCCTTAGTGTGTTAGAACGGCCAAAGTTACTTTAAAAAATCCAGCTTGGCAGTTGCCACTTGGGAGGAAGTAATTCCTTCTTTGTGGCAGCGGATGCGGGTACAGCAACGCGAGGTTTTCACCTCTTCGTCCGACGGCGACTTCCCATCCGTCGGCACTTGACGCGCTGGCCCTACTCTGTCGTCGGGGCAAATTCCATATCCCTCGCTTTGGCCTTTAACCAAAGCTCGCTCATTTCGTTGCCCCTCCTCTCCGCAAAAATACATTGTATTCTTGCGGGCTGGGACGGGAGATGCGGGGTGCAGGAATAGGGAATACGCGTATGGTTATGCGCGGGGCTTGCGGTTTGCGGCCCAAAGCAGGGCAGCAAATCCGCAGCCGCCAAGGATATTTCCGATCGTTACCGGTAGCAGATTGTGGAGAAAAAAGTTTCCCCAAGTCAGGGCGGTGGTATCCAAACCGGCGGCCGCAGCCGCCTGTGCACAGGCGGGGATGTTCATCGTCAAAAGTCCTGCGGGGATGTAATACATATTCGCCACGCAGTGCTCAAAGCCGCAGATAACAAAGCAGCAGATGGGGCCAAAGGCTCCCACAGCGCGGCCCACCGCGTCCTTAGAGCACAGGGCCATCATCACGGCGATGCACACCAGAATGTTGCACAGGATTCCTAAAATCACGGCTTTTCCAAAGGGAAGGGTGCATTTTGCCGCGGCGACAGACACTGTTTTCACCACCAGCCCCGTTGCCATGCCCGGTCCGGCGCAATACACGATGGCAGCGGCAAGCAAAATACTGCCCACAAAGTTGCCAAAGTAAACGATAATCAGGTTTCGGAGCATTCCATTCAAACGGATGCGCCGCTCCAAAAGAGAAATCGTCATCAGGCAGTTTCCGGTGAACAACTCCGCGCCGGTGAACAGCACCATGATAAGGCCCAGCGGAAACAGCGTGCCGCTGATGATCTTTGCGGCGGACGGATTGTCAATGGCAAACGTCGCCGCGCTTGTGACCGCAGCGCCCATCCCGATGGCAAAGCCCGATAGAATCCCCAGCAAAAGCAGCTTCAACGTAGTTGCACCGGCCTTTTTTTCACCAATTCCGACATAGCTATCCAAAAACTCGGCGGAACTCAGCATAGTTCTCTTTCTCCCCTCGCTCCCACTGCATATGAAACGGGAGACTTTCAGAATGTTGCCGGGTGCAAACGGTACGAGTCCCCGGCGGGACGGAACGTCCCGCCGGGAAATTGTAAAAACGCTTAGAACAGGCCGGTGATCTTTCCGTTCTCGTCCACATCGATCTTGTCGGCGGCGGGAACCTTGGGAAGGCCGGGCATGGTCATGATGTCACCGGTCTTGGCCACCAGGAAGCCCGCGCCCGCGTTGACCTTCAACTCGCGGACGGTGATCTTGAAGCCTCTGGGCGCACCCAGCTTGGTCGCGTCGTCAGAGAAGGAGAACTGGGTTTTTGCCATGCAGATGGGCAGCTTGTCAAAGCCCAGCTCCGTGAGCTGCTGGAGCTGTTTCTTTGCGGCCGGAACAATCGACACGCCGTCGGCATGATAGACCTTGGTGGCAATGTCGTTGAGCTTCTTTTCGATGGAATCGTTCACATCGTAGCAGAACTGGAAGTGGTTGGGCTGCTCGCACAGGCGCAGAACTTCTTCGGCCAGCGCCTGACCGCCTTCGCCGCCCTTGGCCCAAACTTCGGAAAGAGCCACGTTGACGCCCAAATCCTTGCACTTGTCCTCCACCAGCTTCAACTCTGCGGCGGTGTCGGTGGGGAAGGCGTTGACAGCCACCACGCAGGGCAGACCGTAAACCTTCGTCACGTTTTCCACATGCTGGAGCAGGTTGGGCAGACCCTTTTCCAGAGCCTCCAGATTTTCGTTGTTCAAGTCGGCCTTGGCGACGCCGCCATGATACTTCAGCGCGCGGACCGTGGCGACCACCACCACCGCGTCGGGATGGAATCCGCCGGCACGGCACTTGATGTCCAAGAACTTCTCCGCGCCAAGGTCGGCGGCGAAGCCGGCCTCCGTCACGGTGTAGTCACTGAGCTTCAAAGCGGTTTCCGTAGCCTGAATGGAGTTGCAGCCGTGAGCAATGTTGGCGAAGGGGCCGCCGTGGATCAGAGCGGGTGTATGCTCCAGCGTTTGAACCAAGTTGGGCTTAATGGCGTCCTTCAAAAGGGCGGTCATGGCGCCCTCGGCGTGCAGGTCATGGGCAGTGACGGGCTTGTCGTCCCGGCTGTAAGCCACCACCATGCGGGCGAGGCGGGCCTTCATGTCCGCAAGGTCGCTGGAAAGGCACAAAACCGCCATGATCTCAGAGGCCACGGTGATGTCGAACCCATCCTCACGGGGAACGCCGCTGGCTTTGCCGCCCATGCCGCAGACAATGTGGCGCAGCTGGCGGTCATTCATGTCCACCACGCGCTTCCAAACGATCTTACGCACGTCGATATCCAGCGCGTTGCCCTGCTGGATGTGGTTGTCGATCAGAGCGGACATCAGGTTGTTGGCCGCGCCGATGGCGTGGAAATCGCCGGTGAAGTGGAGGTTGATGTCCTCCATGGGAACCACCTGTGCATAGCCGCCGCCAGCCGCGCCGCCCTTGACGCCGAACACGGGGCCGAGAGAGGGCTCCCGCAGGCAGACGACCGTTTTTTTGCCTAAGCGGTTCAGTGCGTCGGCAAGGCCGACGGACGTGGTGGTCTTGCCCTCACCGGCGGGGGTGGGGCTGATGGCCGTCACCAGCACCAGCTTGGCCTTGCGGGGCAGGTCCTTCAGTGCGTGGATATCCAGCTTCGCCTTATAGTGACCATAGGGCTCCAGAGTTTCCTGACCCACACCCAGCTTTGCGGCAATCTCTTCGATAGGCAGCATAGTGGATTCCTGGGCAATCTCGATATCGCTTTTCAAACCCATGAGTGATCTCCTCCTTAAAATAATTGTTCAGCTTTCCGTCTCCGTCATCTCGCACAGCATAAATACAGACGCTCCGCCGCTGCGCAGCAGCGGTTCACCCTTTTGCGCCAGAACGGCCTCGCCCTTGGAAAAGCGAACCGTCTCGCCGTCCAAGGAGAGTTCGCCGTCTCCTTCCACGCAGTAAACGAGGAAGGAATACCGTTCGCGCTCCAGTGCCACGGTGCGGCTCAATTTTGCCGCGCCGTGTTCGCCAAGGTGCAGGCAGCGCATTTCTCCGCTGCACCTCCCCTTGCGAAGCATCAGGTTGAAGTCCGTGCAGATCCCTTCCGAACGGGTGGCCGCGCCGCCGTCGAACCGGTGGATATTCCCCGGCGTGAGGGCCAGCGGCGTTCCGTCGTCATGGGAGACAAGGATCGAACCTTGCAGCGTGGACAAAAAGCGCTCATAGTCCGGAAGCGGGGTGAAGTCCGAGGCGTCCAGCTCCACAGTGGCGGAGCTGACGCGCCAGAGAAAGTCCCGGTCCGCATAGCACGCTCCGGCGGGGGAAATGGCGATCTGCGTGGTGGTTCCGCCGCTCCAGCGGGTGGTGTCATAGTCTGCGGAGACGATTTGCCGAATAGTAGCATTCATTATATCACACTTTTCCGTGCATTCAATCTGATATCTAATTCTTTTACAGGGATGCTAAAACTTTTTCGTAAATCGAATCGGCCAGAGGCAGGGCCTTTGCCAGCAGAGCCTCGCCATTCTTGCGATACTGGTCGGCAAAAGCCTGATCCTTCAGCCCGCCGATATTAATAAGTACGTTCAGCCATGCGCCCTGAATGGCGGCCTTCAGGCTCAGAGCCGCACAGCCCAAATCGCTGGCAGCGCTGGTGTTGGACTTGCCCACGATGCTGTCGGTCAGTTCCAGAGCCTTCACGGCCAGCTCCATCATCTCAAACGGAGTCTTGGTGCAGCCCTTCAACGCCTCCTGCATGGCGGCGGAACGGGCAGCCTTCTCCTCGTCGGTTTCCTTGGGCATGGAAAACACGGCGGAGACGGCGTTGAACGCCTCGGTATCCCGGTCGATCACATCTACATACTGGGCTTTCAGCGCCTGCGCCTTTTCACCCACGCCGGCGGTCAACTCCGCGAACTCGGCGTACTTTTTCTTGCCCTGCGTCAGCGCGCAGACCATGGCGGTCAAAGCTGCGCCCAGCGCACCCTCCAGCGCAGCGGCGGAGCCGCCACCGGGGGCCGGCGCGTCGGAACCCATCAGGTCTACAAAGGATGTAACGGTCTGGTCAGCCAGTTTCATGTCGGCCTCCTTATTCCATGTCGATCAGGTGATATTCCATCACCTGCTTGCGGCAGTCGAAGTTTTCGATCTTCAGATAATACTCGGCGCAGTCGATCAGTGCCTTGGCGGGGGTCAGGCCCACGACTTCGGTGCCGAGAATCTTCACGCCCCAGCGGTCGGCCAGCGCGCGGACCATCTCATAGGTGAAGTACAGGGGAGTGCCCTCGTAGTTCACCATGTTCATGGAAACCTGCGCAATGTTCCGGTCTTCCAGCAGCAGGCCGATGGCCTTGCAGTACTTGAAGCCGCCGGAAGAGCCGCGGATCGCCTTGGCGATCGCCTTGGCCACTTCCACATTGTCGGTGTCCAGATTCACGTTGAAGGCAACCAGAGGCATCCGGGCGCCGATGGCGGTGATACCGGCGGTGGGATGAATCTTCCGCTCGCCGAAGTCGGGAGCCCACTCGGGCTGCAGCAGCTTTTCGGGCATACCCTCGAACTGGCCCTTGCGGACCTTTGCCAGATTCACCCGGTCGGGGGAAGAGGCGGAGTCCTCATACAGGAAACTGGGAACCTTCAGCTCTTCCCAGATGCGCTGGGCGACGCGCTTGCTGATCTCGATGCACTCGTCCACCGTGATGTCCATGGTGGGGACGAAGGGGATCACGTCTGTGGCGCCCATGCGGGGATGTGCGCCCTCGTGCTTGGTCAGGTCAATAGTCTCAGTGGCCTTTTTGCACAGCTGGAAAGCCACTTCCTCAATGCCGGCCGGAGAGCCGACCAACGTGAACACGCAGCGGTTGTGGGTGCCGTCGGACTGAACGTCCATCACCGTGCAGCCGGGAACAGAGTTGGCCACGTCAACCAGACCTTGGAAAACAACCTCGTCCTTTTCTTTGCTGACGCTGAAATTGGGGATGCACTCTACGAGCTTTGCCATTTCAATTTCCTCCTGATTGTTTTAATTTTGTAGATGACGGAATGATGCAGAGATATGTATCCATTGCAAGGGTGGAAACAGCGGCATTTTCCCTTTTGAGAAATTCCGCACAGACATTTTAAACGGGCCTCGCCCGATCACGCTGTCAGTATAGCAAGCCTCCATCCAAAACACGTCTAATTTTCGACACAGCGTCAAAAAACTAGGAAAAGTTTAAACTTGTGCCAAACTTTTGAAAAAATGCAATAGATCAAATGAGGAAGGTTGCAAAAAAAGCGTCTAACTTTTTGACTGCGAAAGCATTTCAAACCCATTGACTTATTATCGAACTAGTAGTACGATGTTTATAATTAGAGTTGGGTTTCGGGAGGTATCTATGGCGCAAAAAAAAGAGAACCGGCTGGTCCGGTTCAATCGTCAGAACATTTTAGAGGCGGCGGAGCGGCTGTTTGCGGAAAAAGGCGTTCGGCAGACCACTATGGACGACATCGCAAAAGCGGCGGATTATAGTAAGTCCACCGTCTATGTCTACTTCAAGAGCAAAGACGAGATTTACGATTGGATTATTTACACCCATATGTGCACCCTGCGGGACGCCGCGAATTCCTGCCTGGAGACAACGGTGGACTTCACCGCCTGCTATTTTTCCATCTGCCGGAGCCTGACGGAGCTTTACGACCGCTACCCGCTGTATTTTTCCAGTATCACAGGAAAAATCCCCGTTGATGCGCAGGCCTTGGCGGAGAGCGAGATTTTGCGGCGCATTTACGACGTTGGCGAGGAGATCAATGCTGCCATGGCGCTTCTGTTTCAGCGGGGAATGGACGAAGGAGTGCTCCGCCGGGGACTTTCGGTCGGACCCACTGTCTTTACGCTCTGGGCCGCTCTCGGGAGCCTCATTGAAATGGCAGGGAGCAAGGAAGCGTATCTTGCGGAGCAAATGGGCCTGAGCCGGGAGGAATTTTTGCAGTACGGCTTTCAGATGATGCTTGCCTCTGTGAAAAAGGAGGCCTGAGCGTGAGGATCGTTTTGAGCCGTGGGTGTTTTTCAGCAATAAAAATTCTCTGGATGGCGGGCCTGTCCGGGGATACTGCAAAAAGGAGCGATGTCATATGACAGGCGTTTATCTCAGCGGCACGGGGAACACCCGGCACTGCGTGAAAAAGCTGCTGTCCCTGCTGGATGAAAGCGCCCGGGCCGTCCCATTGGAGAGCCCGTCGGCGGTGGAGGCGATTCAAGGGGAGGAATGGATTCTGCTGGCCTATCCCACTCAGTTTTCCAACGCGCCGATCTTCGTTCGGGATTTTATCAAGACCCATGCTGCCCTGTGGCAGGGGAAAAAGGTTTTCTGCCTGACCACCATGGGGCTTTTCAGTGGAGACGGCACCGGCTGCACGGCAAGGCTCTTGAAAAAAAGAGGAGCGGACGTGGTTGGCGGGCTTCAAATTCGGATGCCGGACGCGGTCTGCGATAGCAAGGCGCTGAAAAAGAGCTTGGCGGAGAACCGTGAGATTGTGGCAATGGCGGATGGGAAAATAGAAGCCGCCGCCGAAAGCATAAAAAAAGGCGTCTATCCGCAGGAGGGGCTGCGGCTGGTCGACCATCTCGCGGGGCTTCTGGGTCAGCGGCTCTGGTTTTACGGGAAGACCCTTCACTATTCACGGCAGCTGAACATTCACGACAGCTGTATCGGCTGTGGTCTGTGCGCCAAGCAGTGTCCCATGGGGAATCTGCGCATGGAGAGGGGACGGCCCGTCCCCGGTGGTCACTGCACCATGTGCTACCGCTGCGTCAGTTCCTGCCCCCAAAAGGCAATCACGCTGCTGGGGAAAGCGGTGGTTGAGCAGTGCCGCTTTGAATCCTATCGGGTATAGAGAAAGCCGCGCGGCACAGTTGAACTGTACCGCGCGGTTCTTTTTACGCTTGGGAAAGTTTGCCCGCCGTTCACTTGCGGCAGTGGGCCTCAATAGCCTTTGCCATGAACGCCGCGGTTCCCGGGCCGTTTTTGTCGATGTTCTCCGTAAAGCGCGGGTCGCTCACATACATCGCGCCAAGTCCTGCCAGAATTTCATCGGTGCAGTGGTAAAAGTTTTCTGTGATATACTCTCTCCACTGCCGAACCAATTCCTGCGCGGCGTCGCCGGACGGCGATTCGTCCCGATGCTCCGCAAATGCCCGCATCAGTGCCGCGCCCTCGTCGTTGACGGCGTTCCACTTGGCGCCGTCATACCGGGCCGTCTTTTTCTGCTCCTCTCGAAAGGCCGGGGTATCTCCCCAGCGCTCCCGAACCTCTTTCGTATACTGCTCGCGCATCGTCTCAATTTCCGTTTTATCAAATTCCTGAAAACTCATTTCACTTTCTCCTTTTAAGGTTTTGTCCACCAGTCCGATCAGCCCGTTCAAACGCTCCCGTTTTTTTACAAGCAGCTCCCGGTGCTTTTCCAGAGCCTCCTGCCGGTTATAGCCGGGTTTTTCCATGATCTCCCGAATTTCCTGAAGCGGAAAGTCCAGCTCCCGGAAAAACAAAATCTGCTGCAACACCGCCAGCGACTCCCGGTCGTAGAGGCGATAGCCCGCCTCGGTGATCCGGCTGGGCTTCAGCAATCCGATTTGATCGTAATAATGCAGTGTCCGCACGGTAATACCGGTGCGCTTTGCCACCTCGTTGATTTTCATGGATACAGCCTCCTTTCCTGTGCCCTTTGGACCACAAGAATGAATTTACACTATTACGTTATGTCAGAGTCAAGCAAAAATCAAATCTTTTTTGTGTTTGCTGCCATGCAAAAATTTCCACCAAGAGTAGACGGTGCTTTGTTCTTTCAGCGAGCAACTATATTCACCGCAATCGCCTGCATTCAGGTGCTTAACCCGCAGAAATGTCAAAAGCCCTGTGTAAATATCGTGTAAATTTCCAAAAATAACGTGTAAATTAAATTGCGGATTGACACATTTTCCAATTGATATTATAATCATGATTATATTAAAATCGCGATTGCATAGCACGCTCTGCCGAAATAAGAAAAAGAGAATCAGGCTTCGCGAAGTGAGGAGGGGAATTGTGAGCAACGGAATAAAAACCCTGTGCAAACACCGGGTTTTTTACCATTTCAAGCAAATCTGCGACATTCCGCGCGGAAGCGGAAACGAGAAGGAACTGAGCGATTATATTCTTGGCTGGGCCAATGGGCTGGGACTGGACGCGGAGCAGGACGTTCACCGCAACGTGCTGATCCGCAAGGCGGCCACGTCTGGGTTTGAAGGCGCGCCCACCGTGATGCTGCAGGCGCATCTGGACATGGTCTGCGAAAAAGCGGAGGGAGTCACGCACGACTTTTTGAAGGACCCCATTAACTGGGTGATCGAGGGCGACGTTCTCTCTACCGGCGGAAAAACCACGCTGGGGGCTGACGATGGCATCGGCGTGGCGCTGGCCATGGCGGTTTTAGAGGATGCGGATTTGCGGCATCCCGCGCTGGAGGTGCTGTTTACCTCCTGCGAGGAGGCGGATTTTTCCGGCGCGGAGGGGTTTGACACCGCCCGCATGGAGGCGTCCCGCTTGATTAACCTTGACAACACGGACGAATCGGTGATCGTGTGCGGCAGCTGCGGGGGGATGCAGGTGGACTTTCATCTTCCTGTCAAAGCCGAACAAGTACCCGCAGGCTGGAGCGCTTATCGCCTGTGCGTATCCGGGCTGCAGGGCGGACATTCCGGCGAAGACATTCACCGCGGCCGCGGAAACGCCAACATTCTGCTGGCGCGGCTGCTGATGGCGGCGGAAGAATGCTGCGCATTCTATCTGACCAGCATTCGGGGCGGCAGCTTCCGGCTGGCCATTCCCCGGGATGCCGAAGCGGTTCTCTGGCTGGACGCATCCCGTCTTGCCGAGGTACAGACACGGTTTGCTGCCTTGGAAGCGGCGTTTCGCGCCGAACTGCCCGCCACTGCCGAGCTTGTGAAGGTGGAGTTAACCGCCGCTTCGGCTGTTCGTCTTGGAGCCAAGCCGGACGGAATCATCACTGCTTTGGTTTTAATACCGGATGGGATTCAGCAGATGAACGAAGTCCTCACCGGCTTGGTGGACACCTCGGACAATCTGGGCGAGGTGTATTTAGACTTGAACCGGGAAGAGCTCCATCTGGTGCTGGAAATCCGGTCCGCGCAAACGAGCCTGGGGGAGTATCTGTTCCGGCGGATGGAGCGGCTGGCTCATACATTGGGAGGGAGCTGCCGGTGGAGCGTTGTCTATCCCAGCTGGGATTTCCGTCCCGCGTCCAAGCTCCGCCAAATTTATGCGGACGCCTACACGGCGCTGCGTGGGAACGCGCCAACCTTCCTCACCGTCCACGCGGGACTGGAGGTCGGATATTTCTTCCAAACAAAGCCGCTGCTTGATGCCATTTCCATCGGCCCGGACTGTTGGGACTTTCATTCGCCCACAGAGTCTCTTCGCATCTCGTCTGTGAAGAATGTTTACAGCTGCCTGTGCAGTGCGCTTGCTTCCATGGGCTGAATATAGAACCTGCATGTACGTCGTCTCAATTGTAAATACAGGTTCTTGCAGCGCATGACGCAGGAGGGAAAAAACTAAATATAAGGGAGTCATTTATGGATAGGATCAAAGAAAAGAGAGAACTCAAAGCGATCAATCCCATGCTGTTTTTGGTGGCGATCATCGTGATCGTCGCAATTGCATCCTATATTGTTCCTGCCGGGTCTTATGACCGTGTTTACGATGCGGTGGCGGATCGCAGTGTGGTGGACCCGGGCAGTTATCATCTGGTGGATAAAAACCCAATCTCCATCTTCAGCCTGCTCATGTCCGTGACGCTGGGTATGCAAAACGCCGCGTATATCATTTTCTTCCTGCTGATTATCGGCGGCATGTTCGCCATTTTAAACGGCACCGGCGCGATCAACGCCGGAATGTCCAATGTGGTGCGGGCGATGAGGGGAAAAGAGCTGCTGATGATTCCTGTGTGTATGGTTGTTTTTGGCTGCGGCTCCGCCTTCTGCGCCAACTTTGAGGAATTTCTGGCATTTGTGCCGCTGGTTTTGGCCTGCTGCCTGACCATGGGTTTTGACTCGCTGACGGCGGTGGGAATTATCTTCTGCGCCGCTGCGTCCGGCTATGCGGGTGCGGTTACAAACGCGTTCACCACCGGCGTGGCACAAAGCATCGCAGGTCTTCCCATGTTCTCGGGAATGGGCCTGCGGGTGGCTGTGTTCGTGGTGTTGTTGGCCGTGAGCATCACGTATGTCATGTGGCACGCGCGGCGAGTGAAGAGAGATCCCCATCTCAGCTCTACTTACGAGATTGACCGGATTACCGCACAGAATGTTGCGCTGGACGTGGACAACGTGGAGCGGCTGAATGGGCGGCAGAAGCTGGTCCTTGTGGTGTTCATTGCAGGAATCGCTTTTACCGTTTGGGGCATTGTCACCCAAGGGTATTACATTGATGAGCTGGCCGCCATCTTTTTGGCCATCGGAATCATCGGCGGTGTGATCGGCGGCCTGCGCCCCAGCGAGATCTGCGACCACTTTGAAAAAGGATGCGTCAACATGCTGTTCCCCTGCCTTATGGTGGGCTTGGCCAACGCGGTAATCATCCTTTTGCAGGAAGCCAGCATCATGGACCCGATCATCCACTATCTGTCCGGTTTGCTGAATGGTTTGCCTCCCACGATGGCCGCCTGCGGCATGTTTGTGGTGCAGGATCTATTCAATGTGCTGGTTCCCTCTGGCTCCGGTCAAGCGGCGATCACCATGCCCATTATGGCGCCTTTGGCGGATATGCTGAATATCACCCGGCAGACCTCGGTTCTGGCGTTCCAGATGGGCGATGCGTTCACCAACGTGATGGCGCCCACCGGCGGCGAAATTCTGGCGGCACTGGCCATGTGCGGCGGCGTTCCCTTTAAAAAGTGGATGAAGTATCTGCTTCCTTTGTTTATCGCATGGTGGGTGGTTGCGTTCGTGTTCCTCTCCATTGCCGTTCAAATCGGCTACGGCCCCTTCTAAATCACCCAAATTGCTGATACCCCACACCTCTTTCCTTGGAAAAAGCCGACGCCGCCTCTGCGGGGTGTCGGCTTTTCTCCTCTGCCGGATCAAACGCCGGCGGGGAAAGCGCTTCGCCGGAAAAGGGGGGCGGGAAACAGTCTTTCAGGCCGGGAAACGGCCCGCTTCCAATCTTCAAATTGGAAGCGGGCCGTCATCCGCAGGAATTATTATAAAGTTGTGTTCTCCAGCAGATTGTCGGCTGGTTCCTTTGGCGCGGCGGAGAGCTTCACGTCCAGCAGCATTCCCAATATGATAATGACAAATCCGATTAAAACCGGGAGCGACGGATATTCCGTTAAGAACAGCGCCACCCATACCGGCCCCAGAATCATCTCCCACAGCGCGATGATGGAGGCCTTCTGTGCCGAAATCTTTTGAACGCCCAGATTGTAAAACGCATACCCAAGCCCCACCTGAACCACGCCCAAGATCAGCATGATCCCCCAATCCAGACCGCTCATCGCGGGTATTTTTGACGCGGAAGAGGGAGCCAGCAGAAAAACCAGCAGACCTGTAAAAATATTTGCCACGGCCGTCAGCCCAAGTGGATTTGTCCCTGCGGCCTTCTTGGCGCTGACTGTCATACAGGCAAAAAACACACCCTCGCACAGCGCAATCAGATTTCCGGTGCTGCTGGCGCTGTCTGAACCGGAACTCATGAAGAAAAGAACGCCCACAGAGATCACACAGACCGGAATAAACGCGTTGAGTTTGAATCGCTTGGTTTGGATCAGATGTACCAGAAACAGCCAGATCGTTGCGGTATACTGCATCCCGATTGCCACGGGGGCCGATGTCTTCGTCAGAGCCAAAATAATGCTGAGACACAGTGCGGCGTAAGAACATACATACAGCAGCATCCACCGGTTCCAGTTCAGCCGCTTCGGACGGATGAAGGCGCACAGGGCAATTGCCGCAACGATGGAGCGCAGCCCGCAGATCAAAAAGGAATCAAGCGTCAGAAATTTTACAATTGGTGCATTTAAACTCCAAAACAGAGCCCCTAAAAAGACAAAAAACCCGCCGGACATCCAAAATTTCGGCATTGAAGACCCTCCCACCGCGCGTTAGACCCCAAAATATAATCTTGATTTATATATAATCGCGATTGAAATATAATCATTATAATTTAGCCCGCCTCATTTGTCAATACCGCGTTCTCTTGCTTTTTTGGGGGAATCGGAATACACTTAAGGCGAGCGGTCATTCTCGGCCAATCGGTAATTAGGAGGAAAGAACATCATGGCGGAACAGGAGCGAAACGAGACTTGCGCACTGACGGTAAAGCGGAAGCGGATTATGATTTATTTTATCGAGGCGACGCAAAAACTGATCCGGACCGATGGGGTGGACGGGCTGTCTATTCGAAAAATTGCCAATGAGGCTGGTTACAACAGCGCCACCATTTACAACTACTTTCGGGATCTGGAGCATTTGACACTGTTTGGGTCCGTGTGCTACTTGCGGGATTACGTAATCGCCTTATCCAAATCGCTGAAGCCGGAAATGTCCTCGCTGGACCGGTTTCGGACGATCTATCGGTGCTTTAATGAGATTGCATTTCAGCACCCGGACATTTTCCACAACATGTTCTTTGGCCGCCACAGTGAGATGATGGGGGAAGTGCTGCACATTTATTACAGCGATCTTTTTCCGGAAGAGCTGGCCGGGTTCAGCGCCCCGCTGCGGCAGATGATGCTGTCCGGCAGTATGCTGGAGCGCGACCGCGTCACGATGCAGGACATGGTGGTAGAGGGCTTTGTAGCCCCGGAAAAGGCCGACATCACCTTGCGGCTGATTGTTGCCGTACACCAGAACTTTATTTACGAGGCGTGCATTCACGGGGACAGTCTGGATTGCGAGGCGCACAAGCAAAAATTCAGTGAAATGCTGGAATACATTTTGGCTCAGGCAAAATAAGACCAAAAGCGGCGGTTCGGAAGGCTTTCCGAACCGCCGCTTTTCACAGCCTGTTTAATAAGGCTGAGGTATTTGAAGATTTTTCTGTTTAAGAAATGAGCCTGCACTCAGTAAGACAGCAGAAGCTCCCGTACCTTTGCGATAAACTTCTCCCGATCCACATTCAAAACCACGAAGACGTGCCGGTCGGCAAACTGCTTGTCGCTCCAGAGATCGGTAACGGTTTTGCCCAGCGTCACTTCTCCACGGGTTTCCACATAGACCCCTGCCTCCTCACCGGAAAACAGCTCCGGACAGGCCAGAAACAAAACGGGGCAGGTGTCATGGCAGCAAAGACCGGGGGCCGAGATTCGCTCGTTAAAGGCCAATGCCAGCTGATTGCTCTGGTGGACGAAGCGGCAGACCGGCGTATCGTGGCTCCCGATCTCATCCACTTCCTCGGGAGTGAGATAGGCTTTCAAGGTCACATCCAATCCGCACATTACCACTGGAACACCGGATTTGAACACCATCTGCGCGGCGTGGGGGTCGCCGTAGATATTAAACTCCGCCGCCGGAGTGACGTTGCCGCCCTGCGCCGCGCCGCCCATGAGGAGGATGCGCTTGAGCAGCGTTTTCAAGTCGGGATACTTTCCCAGCGCGGTGGCGAGATTGGTCAGGGGCCCCACGGCAATCACCTGCAATTCGCCCCTGGCGGCCTTTGCCGCCTTATAGAGCGCGTCCCACGCAAGGGTCGTTTCCCGGGGCGCTTCGGACGGGGAAAGCTCCACCTCGCCCACGCCGTTTTCCCCGTGAACCAGCGGCGCGGTGCGCAGGGGGACAAACAGCGGGTACTCCGCGCCGGGGTAGACGGGAACGTTCAGGCCCGCCAGACGGCAGACGTTTCGGGCGTTTTCAAAGGTATGGTGCAGCTCCGCGTTGCCCGCTACGGCGGAGATACCCAAAAGCTCCAGCTGGGGGAGCTTGCCGATGGACAGCAGCGCCACCGCGTCGTCCACCCCGAGGTCGGTGTCAAACCAAATGGGGATTTTGTTCATACCCGCACCTCCCATCCGTCATAGGCTTTCACCGCTTCCGCCATCAGGTCCACGAAGCCCGTTCGATCCAGACCCAGAACGCACCGGGCGTTGGGAGCGCGGCCCAGCTTTCCGTGGAGGTCGCCCACCGTGGCGCCCCGGCAGTATTCGCCTGCGGTTTCAATTTGCACGTACAACTCCTGTATGGTAAAAAGCTCTGGCCGCAGCAGAGCGGCCACCGCCACCGCGTCGTGAACCGGCGCGCCGGCATAGCCCAAATCCCGGTGGAACTTGAAGAAAAATTCCAGCCAGTCGGCCACCACACCGGCCACCTGATTGCCCACCTTGCGGATGCGTTCAAAATCCTCCGGGAAGATCAATGCCTGCTCCGTTACGTCCAGTCCGGACATGGTCAGCGGAATACCGGAAGAGAAGACGAGCTGTGCCGCCTCCGGGTCCACCAGAATGTTGAATTCCGCCGCCGGCGTCCAGTTACCGAAGGCGATGCCGCCGCCCATGACGGAGATTTGCGCGATTTTGGATTTCAGTTCCGGATGGGCCAGCAGGAGCGCAGCCACGTTTGTCTCCGGCCCGGTGGCAATAATGATCACCGGATCGGGGCTTTCCCGCAGCGTTTTTGCCATCAGCTCCACCGCCCCCATGGGGGACAGGGGGCCATTCGGCTCAGGGAGGGCGGGGCCGTCCAGCCCCGTCTGCCCGTGGATGTTTCCGGCGGTGATGGGGTCGGAGAGAAGAGGCCCGGGACGGCCCATGGCAATGGGGGCGTCGATGCCCAGCAGGGCGCACACGCGCCTTGCGTTATAGGTGGTTTTTTCGATGGTCTGATTTCCTGCCACGGAGGTGACGGCCAGAATGTCCAGCATGGGGCTGGCGTTTGCCAGCATCCACGCCATCGCGTCGTCATGGCCGGGGTCGCCATCCAGAATCACGGGCAGTTTGGATAGAGTTGTCATACGCGGTTTCCTTTCCGGATAAAATTGCGGTGGTTCATTTCGCCGCAGCGGCTTGCAGAGCGGCGGCGGAGTGCCGCTGCTTTGCGCGGCTGCGCCCCACCAGAGCGAAGACCACCAGACCCAGAATCGTCACAAGATAGGGGATGGGGGAGACGAGGTTGGAGTCCGCGCCAAGAGACGAGACTTTAATGCCCAGCGCCTGCGCAAGACCGAAGATCAGCGCCGCCACCATAGACCCGAAAGGCTCGCCCGCGCCCATGGCCTGCGCCGCCAAAGCGATGAAGCCGCGGCCCGCCACCATGTCTAAAGACCAACCCATGGCGTAATACATGGACATGTATGCCCCGCCAAGGCCCGCCATAGCCCCGGAGAGGCCGATGGCAATGTACTTCACCCGCAGAACGCTGACGCCCACAGAGGCCGCGGCGTTGGGGTTTTCGCCCACGGAGCGGATGTTCAGTCCCAGAGGGGTTTTGTACAGCAGCACCCAAGTTATAAACACCAGAAAAAAGGCCAGATAGGTCAAAACGCTGTGGCCGGAGAGAATATCGCCCAGAATGGGGATGTCCTTCAACAGCGGAATGTTGACGGCGGGAACCTGAAGGTTTTTCGTGATGAGCGAGGTGGTGGAGGCCAGTGCGGAACCCTCCGTCGCCTGCGTGATGACCTTGACCAAAAACAGCGTGCCGCCGGAGCCGATCATATTGACCGCGACGCCGGTGAGAATGATGTCGGTTTTCAGGTTGAAGGAGAAAAATCCCATCAACAGCGCCACGATGACGCCCACCAGCAAAGCCAGCAGAACGCCCGTGGCCCAGCTTCCGGTCCAATAGGCGGTGAGCGAGCCGAACAGGGCGGAGATCATCATGATGCCCTCAAGGCCGATGTTGGAAATGCCGGCCTTTTCCCCGATGACCGCGCCCAGCGTGGCAAACAGGATGGGGGCGGTGATGCGGAGAACGGAGAAGAAGAAGTCTGTGGTGAAAATACGTTCCAGCAGCATGTTACTTCACGCTCCCTTCTGCTTGAGCGGCTTTTTGGGCCAACTCCTCCTGTGTGTTCCGAACCACCAGATGCTGGCGGTAGCGGGACAGGAACTGCTCCGCCGCGAAGAACAGGAAGATCAGCGCCTGAATGATATCAATCAGCTGGGCGGGAACGCCGGAGTAGGTGCTCATCAGGTTGCAGCCCTTGTCCAGATATGCCATAAAGAAGGCCGCAAAGGGAACAAACGCCGGGTTGTTTCCGGCGAGGATGGCGACCGTGATGCCCGTCCAGCCGTATCCGGGCAGAGCGCTCCAAGAAAACGCGGTGTAGCGGCCCAGCATCTCAATGCCGCCGCCCATACCGGCCAGAACGCCGCCCAGTACCTGCGACAAAATCACGATGCCGCCCACCTTCATACCGGAATACATGGCAAAATCCTGATTGATGCCGATCATGCGGATGGCGTAGCCCCAGCGGGTGCGGTACATGAACAGCGTGGTCAGCACCACGAAGACCAGCGCCACGATAAAGCCCCAAGAGAGCTTGGAACCGTTGTCGATCAGCTGGGGAATGGCGGCGTCCGCCTGAAAGGGATAGGACTGAACCTGACCCTTGGATTTGTCCGCCAGATGGGTGTTCAGCAGATATTTGATGAGATACATGACCACATAGTTCAGCATCAGAGAGTTCACCATCTCGCTGACCCCCAGTTTTGCCTTCAGCACGGCGGGGATGAGCATCATGGCTCCCACCGCCGCCGCCGCGATCAGCACGCAGACCACCGGCAGAATTCCGGCGGGCAGATCCAGATAGATGGCGCCCAGCGCGCCCGCAAAAGCGCCCAGCATGATGCCGCCCTCGGCACCCAGATTGAACTGGTTGGCGGAGAACATCACGCAGGTGGCAAGGCCGGTAAAGATCGTGGGGATCATGGACGCCAGCACGTCGGAGAGATTCTTGGTGCTGATGCTGCCATTGGACCGGAAAGCCGGGCCAATCAGCAGCTGGCGCAGCGCGCCGCCGGTTTGGGTGAGCTTTGCGGAAAAGGCCGCGCCGAAGGACGCGCCGTCCGGTGTGTCGGCGCAGATAAAGATCAACAGCGTTGTTACCAGCAGGGCGATCAAAATTGCCGCCGCGCCGCGAACAAGACCGAAGAGCATGCTTTGCTTCTTATTCATGACAGACCCTCCCAACCTCTTCGGGGGCCTGCTGCTTCAGGCCCAGCATGTATTCGCCCATCACCTCGTCGCTCAGGTCGGACGTATCTTCAAAATAGGCGGAAATGCGCCCGCCGTACATGACGATCAAGCTGTCGGACAGCTCCATGACCTCGTTGAGGTCGGCGGATACCAGCAGCACCGCAACGCCCGAGCGGCTCAGCTCCACCAGCTTGCGGCGGATGAACTCCGTGGCGCCCACGTCGATGCCGCGGGTGGGCTGATCGGCGATGATGAGTTTGGGATTGTTGGAAAATTCCCGGGCCACCACCACCTTTTGGATGTTGCCGCCGGAGAGCATCTTCACCTGCTGCGCGCCGGATTTGCACAGCACGGTATAGTCCTCAATCAACTGGTCACATTCATTATGAATGGCCTTCATGTCAAACAGGGGGCCTTTATTCAGCCGTTTTGTTCCGCACCGGTCGGAGATCAGGTTTTCTTCAATGGTGCCGCTATCCGCAATGCCATAGAGCATCCGATCCTCCGGCACAAGAGATACGCCCATCTCGCGAATTTTGCGCTGGGACTGCCCCAGAACGCTGGCTCCGTTTACCTCCACAGACCCGGCGTTGGGCGTGTTCAGGTGGAACAGCATGTCCACCAGCTCTTTCTGCCCGTTGCCCTCTACGCCGGCAATGCCCAAAATCTCGCCCTGACGGAGATCGAAGGACACCTTGTCCAGCATTTTTTTGCCCCACTCGTTGATGTACTCCAAGTCCCGGACCCGCAGCACGGATTCGCCGGGCTGGGCCTTGCCCTTTTCCACCTTGAGCACCACGTCCCGGCCCACCATCAGACGGGAGATTTTTTCGGGGCTTTCGTCTTTCGTCTCATACACACCCATGGATCGTCCACCCCGGAGAATGGTCATGCGGTCGGTGATCTGCATGATCTCCGCCAGCTTGTGGGAGATGAAAATAATCGTGTAGCCCTGTTCCTTCAGACTCATCAGCTCTTTGAAAAGCTCTGTGGTTTCCTGTGTGGTCAAAACGGCGGTAGGCTCGTCCAGAATCAAAATTTTCGCACCCCGTACCAGTGCCTTCAAAATTTCCACCTTCTGCTTCATTCCAACCGGAATGTCGCAGACCCGGGCGGTGGGGTCCACATGGAGATTGAACTTCTCCGCGTATTCCTTTGTGATCTCAATGGCCTTGCCGCTGTCAATAAACAGTCCGGATTTCTTAGGGACCATCCCCAGCACCATGTTCTCTGCCACGGTGAGGCTGGGCACCAGCATAAAGTGCTGATGGACCATGCCCACGCCCTTGGCTATGGCCACGGTGGGAGAGGTCAGGTTGACCTTTTCGCCGTTGACCCAGATTTCGCCGCTTGTGGGCTGCTCCAGACCAAACAGCATTTTCATAAGTGTGGATTTTCCAGCGCCGTTTTCTCCCATCAGCGCGTGAATCTCTCCCTTTCGGACGTTCAGGTCCACGCCCTGATTGGCGGCGATGCCGTTGGGGTAGACCTTGGTGATCCCTTTCATTTGGACCACGTATTCCTCTGTCATATGCGGGATTCCCCCTCCTGTGATTTTCTGTGTGCGGTTTTTTAGGACGGATTGCGGTAAAACGCTCTCCTGTCCACGCAGATGGGGAGCGGCACGCCACTCTCCATCTGCATGGGCGGGAGCGACAAAGAGGGGGCAAAAGCCCCCTCTTTGCGGCAAAGCGGGAAGTTTACGGACGGACGGATTCACGCAGGGCGATGGCCCCGTCGTTGTCGTCGATGGCGGAGGGCACAACCACAGAGCCGTCGATAATGCTCTGCTGTGCCGCTTCCAGAGCGGCCTTCGTCTCGTCGGAGGCGTATGTAGTGAAGTTCTTGTCGGTGACGATGCCAACGCCGCCCTCGGGAATGCCCAGCAGGATGTTCTGGCCGAACAGATCTTCGCCGGCGTCCCACTGGTCGAAGAACCAAACCAGAGAGTTGCCAATGTTCTTCAGGCCGGAGGTCAGGGTGATGGCGGCAAGGTCAGAGGAGAAGGTCAGCTCCTGATCGGAGTCCACGCCCAGGAACCATGCTTTGCCGGTTTCCAGAGCGGCCTCGGCGGCGCCGTTGCCGGAGTTGCCGGCCACGCCCCAGATGATGTCGCACTTGTTGTCGTTGATCATGGACAGGCCGTATTCCTTGGCGATGGCGGTGTCCACGTAGTCGTTGGTATAACGGGTATCAATTTTCACGTCGGGGTTGATGCTCTGTGCGCCCAGAATAAAGCCGTACAGGAAGTCGTTGATAACGGGGCTGTCCATACCGCCGACAAAGCCCAGAACCGCGTCTTCATTAATGTTGGCAACGCTGGTGTCGGTAGTCATGCAGGCGGCAAACACGCCCATGAGATAGCCCAGATCATTCTGCTTGTAGTTGATGTTGACCACGTTGGGCTGGCTGGACTCAGAGTCAAAAATCAGATAGTGCTGGTCGGGATACTTGGCGGCGACTTCGTTCAGATATTCAGGCATCTGATAGGTGCCGCAGACCACCAGATCATATTCGCCCGCGTCGGATACCTCGTACAGGGTGGACAGCCAAGTGGGCTGGTCTTCGTCCGAGCCGCCCATCTCAATGGTGTTCAGGGTGATGCGGCCCGCATCGCGCAGCTGCTCAAGGCCCGACTCTGCCGAGTCAAAGAAGGACTTGTCGCCAAGGTTGCCGTTGACAAGATATGCCACATTGTACACCTTACCGCCTTCGGTGGAGCCGGAAGCCGCACCGGAACCGGAAGCAGCACCCGAGCCGGACGCGGCGGGGGTGCTTCCGCAAGCGGCCAGCGAGAATGTCATGGCCAGTGCAAGAGCAAGCGCAAACAACTTTTTCATGTAAAGAACCTCCAAAATATTTTATCCCAAAGTTCCTCGAAACCATGAAACCATGTGCTGTTCGGAACTTTGAGATGAAATAATTGTAGCGACTCCCCATGCAAATGTCAATTTGGACCAGAAAATTTATCTGTTTTTCACAAAAAAAGTCAGGTATTTCCGGCAACGCAATCGTTTGCGGAAAAGAAGCGGGATATCCGCTCCCGTCCGGCCCGCCGGAGAGGGATTTTTCAATTGTACATTGGGGGATTTAATGGTACAATTATAAAGGATCAGAGCACATTGGCCCCGCCGAGGCGGGAAGATGGAAAGGGACGGGGAGCGACATGGACTGCTTATTTGTCATCGATTATCAAAAGGATTTCGTGGACGGGGCGCTGGGCTTTTCCGGCGCCGAAAAGCTGGACAGGGGGATCGCCGCGCGGATTCGGGAATACGGTCCGGGCCGCGTCTGGTTTACCCGGGATACCCACACTGCGGATTATTTGAACACCAGAGAGGGAAAACTTCTTCCGGTGATTCACTGCGTAAAGGGTACGCCCGGCTGGGAAAATTACGGCGAGACTGCCAAGGCGCTGGAGGAAGTGAGGGCGGTGGGCATCGACAAGGCGGCCTTCGGCATGGACCTCGGCGACCCGGCGGTGCTGGCTGTTTTGCCAAAGGAGGCGGAGCGCATCGAACTGTGCGGACTGGTCTCCAACATCTGCCTGATCAGCAACGCGGCGGTGCTTCAGAGCCGCTATCCGCAGGCCCGCATCGCCGTGGATGCGCGGCTCACCGACAGTTTTGACCCGGTGCTCCATGAAAAGACACTGGATGTGCTGGCGGGATTGCAGGCGGAGATTTTGAACCGCTGATGCAAAATTAAAAAATCAACCGTTCCGGCGGGGTAGCCTGCGGGGGCGGAATTATGATCAATACAGGGAGGATATTCCATGAAACTCAGCTTTTTCGGCGCCGATCAGTGCGTCACCGGCAGCTGCCATTGCCTGGAGATCAACGGTAAAACCATCCTGATAGACTGCGGTTTGCAGCAGGGGCGGGATGAAGTCTCCAACGGGGAGTTTCCATTTAACCCCGCGAATGTGGATTATGTGCTGGTGACCCACGCCCACATTGACCACTCCGGCCGCATTCCCATGCTGATCCGGCAGGGCTTCCACGGGGAGATTCTCACCACCCGCCTCACCGCGGACCTGATGCGCATCATGCTGCTGGACTCTGCCCATATTCAGGAGCAGGACGCCGAGTGGAAAAACCGCAAGGGTGAGCGCGCCGGCCGCGCGCCGGTGGAGCCGCTGTATACGATTGAGGACGCTCAGAAGGTGGGCGAGTTTTTGCAGACCTGCGAATATCAGGAAACGGTGGACCTGTGCGAAGGCGTGACCGTTCAGTTTGCGGATGCGGGCCATCTGCTGGGTTCCGCCTCTATTTTGATGACGCTGCGGGAAAACGGGGTGGAGAAGACCATCATCTTCTCCGGAGATATCGGCAATGTGGACCAGCCCATCATTCGTGACCCGGTTCATTTCACAGGGGCGGACTATGTGGTGATGGAATCCACCTACGGTGACCGGAATCACACTGAGGTGTGGAGCTATACGGACGATCTGGCGAAAATCATCGACGAGACGATGGCCCGGGGCGGCAACGTGGTGATCCCCTCCTTTGCCGTGGGCCGCACACAGGAGTTGTTGTATTTCATCCGGGAGATCAAGGATAAGAACATGGTGAAGTCCAATCCGGACTTTCCTGTGTACATCGACTCTCCCCTTGCCAAGCAGGCCACCCAGATTTTCACCGGCGACCTCCGTGGATATCTGGACGAACAGGCGCTGGAGTTAGTGGCGGACGGTACCCATATGTTCAGCTTTTCCAACCTGCACATGACCGAGACGGTGGACGAATCCCGGGCGCTGAACGAAGACCGCACGCCCAAGGTCATCATCTCCGCCTCCGGCATGTGCGACGCGGGCCGCATTCGCCACCATCTTAAGCACAATCTATGGCGCCCGGAGTGTACCGTTGCTTTCGTGGGCTATCAGGGGGAGGGAACGCTGGGGCGGCTCCTGCTCAACGGCGCGGAAAGCGTCAAGATGTTCGGTGAGGAAATCAATGTTCGGGCGCAGATCGTGAACTACACCGGCCTTTCTTCCCATGCCGACCGGGATCATCTGCTCAGCTGGATTGCGGATATCAAGGAGCCAAAGCCGCAGCATGTCTTCGTGGTCCACGGCGACAGGGAGGTGGCCCCCTTCTTTGCCCAGACGATTCAGGGCATGGGTTTTACCGCCCACGCGCCCCAGTACACCGAGGTTTACGATCTGGCGGCGGACGTTCAGCTGGAGCCGGGCTATCTGCCTGAGCGCAAGGTCAAGACCGTGGAAGGAAGCAAGATTTCCCCGGCGTACGAGCGGCTGGTGTCCGTGGGCCAGATGGTGGTCGAAGCCATCAAGCGCGCCAAGGGCCGGGACAACAAAAGTCTGGCCAATTTTGCGGATCAGCTGAAAAAGGTGCTGGAGAAGTGGGAGGCGTAAATCGCCCCCACAGGCTCGGTCTTCTGCTGCAGGTGACGCGATTCCACAAGCCCTGCGAAATTTCCCGTGCCGTCTTCGGCCCAATTTTTTCAATAAGGAAACATGTATGGAACGTCTGTTGTTGAACAATTCCTATACCGGCACGGTGGAGGGCTACTCCAGCGAGGGCCTTGGCATCGTCCGGATCGACGGCGCGGTGGTATTCGTACCCCGCGCCGTCCGCGGCGAGCGCGTTAAAATCCGCATCACAAAGGTTATGAAAACCTGCTACGCGGGGGAGATCGCGGAGCTTTTGACCGCCTCGCCGGAGCGGGTGGAATCGGACTGCCCGTATTTTGGCCAGTGCGGCGGCTGTGTCTACCGGCACATGAGTTACGCCGAAGAATTGCGGGCCAAAAAGCAGAAGGTGCAGGATGCGCTGGAGCGCATTGGGGGCCTTGATCTGCGGGTGGAGGAGATTTTGGGCGCGGACGACCCGCTCCACTACCGCAACAAGGCCCAATACCCGGTGGGAGGCGGCAATGCTGTTGGCTTTTACCGCCAGCGGAGCCACGAGGTTATCCCCGTGGAGCGCTGCCAAATCTGCGCTCCCGCCGCCGACGCCACCGCCGGGGCCGTGGCCGCGTGGATGCGGAAGTACGGTGTTCCGGCTTATGATGAGCGGACGGGGAAGGGACTGGTGCGCCATGTTTACGTGCGCACCAACAAAAAAGGCGAGAGCCTTTGCTGCGTGGTGCTCAACGGTAAAAATGCGCCCCGGGAGCCGGAGCTGGCCGCCATGATTTTGGTCGCCGCGCCCCAGACCGTTGGCGTGGTGCTCAACGGCAACACCCGTCCGGGTAACGTGATTCTGGGGAATCGGTATCGAACACTCTGGGGACAGGATTTCTTGATGGACGAGCTGTGCGGCCTGATGTTCAAGCTGTCGGTGCCGTCGTTTTATCAGGTGAACCGGGAGCAGGCCGAGGTACTGTACGGCAGGGCTGTGGAGTTCGCCGGATTGACCGGGGAGGAGACAGTCCTTGATTTATACTGCGGCGCTGGAACCATCACGCTGACCATGGCCGGAAAGGCAAAAAGGGTGATCGGTGCGGAGATCGTCCCCGAGGCCGTTGAAAACGCAAGGGAGAACGCCGCGCGCAACGGCGTCCAAAATGCGGAGTTTTTCTGTGGTGATGCGTCGGAAATTGCCGCTAAGCTGGAGCGGGAGGGCCTGCGGCCCGATGTAATTACCGTTGATCCGCCCCGGAAGGGCTTGGCCCCGGAGGTGATTGGAACTGTCGCCGCCATGAAGCCGAAGCGGGTGGTGTACGTCTCCTGTGACCCTGCCACGCTGGCCCGGGATTTGAAACACTTTGGGAAACTGGGGTATCAGGCGCACCGCGCTGTGGCGGTGGATCTGTTTCCGGGAACGTATCATGTGGAAACGATAATCCTGATGACGTATTGCGGTGATAAGGCTAAAAACGATAGTTAAATCACAATATATAATGGGTTTTGAGTCATTTTTGGAGAAATAGGCCAAAAAGAGGCCGATTCCCCCTAAAAAACAGCTGAAATATAAAGGACATAGGGTATATCAT
>JABNAD010000198.1_pt1 | contig 48807 bp, 45 predicted proteins | sample 7240381 | NCBI WGS metagenome assembly JABNAD01 (sample SAMN11332834, study PRJNA596920) | anaerobic digester metagenome | biome: digested sludge; isolation source: digested sewage sludge-derived enrichment culture grown on H2/CO2 | place: Germany: Goettingen
CTATTTTACCTCATTTCCTTGCAATTTGGGACTGCACTTTTATGATAACACTCCAGAGGATGGGATCGACTGACGGCGATTAACGCAGTCAGTCCTTTCCAAACGTTGGAAAGGATAAGATGAAAGACTATACTATTCGGGAAATCAAACCAACAGAGATAACATTGCTCGCTGATTTTTTATATGAGGCTATTTTTCAGCCGGATCAACAAAACCGGGTGCCCAGGAATGTGATTGAGCAGCCGGAACTGCAGGTTTACATTGAGAACTTTGGCAGACCGGATGACCATTGTCTGGTGGCTGAATGCGAAAACAAAATTATTGGGGCCGTGTGGACCCGTATCATCGCCGGAAAGGTCCGGGGATTTGGAAATGTCGATGATAAAACACCGGAATTTGCCATTTCGCTTTATCCGGAATACCGTAACTGCGGCATCGGCACTGCACTCATGAAAGGGATGCTGCAACATTTGAGCGCAAAGGGCTACCGACAGGCATCGTTAGCCGTACAGAAAGACAATTATGCCTTGAGAATGTATCAGGCGGTTGGCTTTGTTGTGATTGATGAACTGGATCAGGAATACTTGATGATCTGTCAATTAGAAGGAGTGAGCAAAGATGAGCAGCGATAATAAAAATCAGGCCGATTTCGGGCAGATCCTGGCCACCCGCCATGATAATGGCGCCGATTTCTGGGCAACCCCGGACGGCCGCCTGGGGATTGAAAAACCGATCAGTACCCTGACCGCACTGATGATCATCAGTGAACTTAACGTGCCTCGGGATCATGAAGCCCTGCAAGGGGCGGCGGAGCTGGTTCTGAAAGCCATAAGAGCCGACGGTCGGGTGCGGATTGCCCCCAAAGGTGCAATCTATCCCTGTCATACCGCCCATGGGGTGGCCGGTCTGTGTCGCAATGGTTACGCCAGTCATCCCCGGGTTCAGGACGCACTGAATTATCTGCTTGCTGACCGCTACGATGACGGTGGCTGGCGCTGCAACAAATTTATCTATGGTCATGGCCCCGAAACTGATGCGTCAAATCCTAATGTGACTCTGCTGGCCTTGGATGCTTTTCGTCTGGCCGGTTTTCATGCGGGAGCGGCTCGCATCGTTGATCTTGACCGGGCAGTTGAAACCCTGCTGGATCACTGGACTGTGAAGATGCCGGTGGGGCCCTGTCACTATGGCATTGGCAAATTATTTATGCAGGTGGAATATCCGTTTTTGCGCTACAACCTGTTTTATTATGTCTATGTGTTGTCTTTTTACGAAAAAGCCCGGCAAGACAAACGCTTTAGCGAAGCCTTGGTAGCGTTACAGCAGAAGCTGGATAGTCAGGGCCGGATGATTGTCGAGCGTCCCAATCGCAAACTGAGGGGGCTTACGATCTGTCAAAAAGGCAAACCATCGGAAGCTGCCACGGCACGATATCAAGAGATTATTAAAAATATGGAGTTGGACTAAAATGAATTACATTATTACCAAAAACCTGAAATTGCGACCGTTAACCATGGCTGACACAGATGATGTTTTTACTTATTCAAAAAGCCCGAATGTTGGCCCGCGGGCTGGCTGGAAGCCGCATGATACTATCGAAGAAACAAAGGAGATCATGAAGACGATCTTTGTCGGCCAGGAAAATATCTGGGGAATTGAAAAAGACTACCAGATTATCGGCTCAATCGGATTAATCGAGGACCCTCATCGTCAGAATGACCAGGCCCGGATGCTCGGCTACGCGCTCAGTGAGGATTTCTGGGGGCAGGGCATCATGACCGAAGCGGCCAGAGCCGTGCTGGCCTATGGCTTTGATACCCTGGGTCTGGGTCTGATCTCAGTGGTGCATTATCCGGAAAACTTCGGATCCCAGCGGGTGATTGAAAAATGTGGTTTTCATTATGAAGGAACAATCCGGCAGGCGGACAAGATCTACACCGGTGAAATCCTGGATGTAAAAGCTTATTCGATCACCAGAGCAGAATTCCGGTAAAAACAGTGCTACGGTAACGCCAGTGCTGACAATTTATCGACGAACGAAAACCCTTTACCAATTATAAGCAAATGGTAAAGGGTTTATTTATATGCTTAGGTGTTTTGTCCAGTCGAGATTCGGGATCGTTTTGATCTTAGTATAAAGATGGTTTATCCCAAAGATTCAGATTAACCCCGATATTATGCTTACGGGCATAGTCATAAACCTCTTTACCCCAGGCGACATCTTCCACCGGCATCCCACCGACCGAGTAGAGGATAATCTGGTCGTCGCTTTCCCGGCCGGGCACCTTGCCGTTTAAGATGGCTCCTAAATCGTGGATATCGGTTTTGGCCAGTTTGCCATCATGGATCATGTCCATAAATTTGGAACCGAGGATATAAACGATATTATAGGTCGGGTAGGGATATTCTTCGGCCCAGGCTTCATATAGGGAAATGTTGTCAACCACCAGCTTGGTTTTATCGCTTTGGATAAATTCATCGGTAAAATCAGCCGCTCCAGGCAGACAGAACAGGGCACCGGGCTTAATCCACTCGGCATCTACAAAAGGATAGGCCGAAGGACCAGCTCCCATTGGAGTTGAGGTGGCAAAGCTAAGAATATCAGATCCCCGAACACATTCTTCCAGGGTTTCGCAAACTATAATTTCGGTAAACTGCGGGCATTTTTCCTTAACGAATTCAATACAACGGTCGATGGAGGCCTGGCCCCGGCCTTTTATTTTAAGGGTCGTCAGACTTGGTCGTAGGGCGGCAAAGGTTTCGATGGCAGTGGAGTTGATGACGCCCGGACCGATAATTGCCAGCACTTTGGCATCTTTAAGGGCCAGATTTTTGACGCCGACACCAGGAACGGCCGCAGTCCGGTAAGCACTGAGCAGGTTGGCGGACATTAAGGCGAGTGGTGCGCTGGTGTCCTTATCGTTAAGCATCATCATCAGGATCGAGCGGGGCAGATTTTTATGGCGGTTTTCCACATTGGAACCGTACCATTTCATTCCGGCGACGTCAAACTTGCCGCCGACATAGGCGGGCATCGCCATAAAGCGACGGTCTGGGCCGTTCTTTGGCATATTGGGGAATTCGGGATCTTCCGGGAAGGTAATCATACAACCGTGGGAGTTGCCATTGTCACCACCCATCCGGTAGTCACCCATATCGAGCAGCTTTAACAACTCTTCCATACAGTCAGTACAGGCCACAACATTGTTGACCCCCGCCTTAATCATATCGGCTTCATTTAAATACAAAAAATCAATGCCTGGTAATGTCATAATATAAACCTCCAAATAATTTTTATTTTTATGTTCTTGAATAAACAGGATGAATAAAGTTTTATTGTTTCAAATTCGGATAGCAGTGCCTTTAGTCAGGGATTTACGGTAATTTCCGGGAGAGATTCCCGTGAATTGTTTAAATTCCTTAAGCAGGTGGGACTGATCAAAATAACCCATATCTGCGGCGATGGTTGAAATATGCTGATCTTTCCCCAGCGCCAGCAATACATTCTGAAAACGGATAATTTTTGAGAAGGTTTTTGGCGGCAAGCCAATCTCCTTATTAAAAAGCTGGTTGATATAACGGGGCGTATAGCCGACTTTTTGGCTTAATTCATTGACATTGATAATTCCGACGACTTTGGTGATCTCATCGACCATGCGATAACTGAAAGGACGAACGCCCGGGCTGTAATAGTTCTGATAATCGGGAATATAGGCAGCCAGAAACAACTCAATCTGTTCTTTAAAATCGTTGCTGCAGGTGATGCCTTCCATCATGGCCTGATCCTCGCAGATTTCCGGGAGTGGCACAGAGCTCTCAGTCAGGCTGCCAATCGGATAGCCCTTAGGTAAAAACGCTTTGCCAGGCAGAAAACGGATGCCAAAAATAGTATCGTTGAGATGAAAAACCGAAGCATACTCAATCGAGTGCATTTTTAAAACGGCGCCGTAGCAGGTTGCATCCAGATGATCCTGGCCGCAGCGGAAGACAATGTCGACGGTGCCATCAGGAACGATGGTGGCGGTTTCTAACATTTCCTGGGTAACCTGGAAGCGATAAAAGTGGGAGATGCCATAAGCCCGGTAGTCAAAGTACTCATAACCCTGGGCGTGCTTGACCATCAAGGGTTGTTTTGGGATGATGATACTTTCCTTTTCTTGTGGGGATGATGCATAAGAGCCATACCGTTGCAATAGATCAATCATAGCTAAAACCGCAAGCATACGCTTTCCTTTCTGAACAAAATGGATAATTGGCACGAACCGGCATAAAAAAACAAGGACGCCGAAATTTCGATTTCGACATCCTTGTCTGAGTAGTTGTTGGTTCACTGCTTATTATGTATACAATATACCATAGTTCGAAAGAAAAGAATAGTAAAAATCGGCACTAAATTACATTTGCAATCATAGTTAAGAAAATTCTAATTTTCGTATTGAGCCTAGTCCAGGCTTATTGTTTGGGTTGAAAGCGGTCGTATCGGAGGGCTGACAAATCGATAGTGGAGTGACCGTCAGCAATCATTTCGGCGACGTTGTAGCCCACCGCCGGAGCAATCCCAAAGCCGTGGCCAGAAAAAGCGCAGGCGATATACAAACCGGGCACTTCTGCCACCGGGCTGATCACAGGAACATGGTCGGCACAGTCATCCAGCCAGCCAGCCCAGGCCCGGACGATTTTGGCATCGGCCAACGCGGGAAAGTATTTAATAATCCCCCGGCAGGTACAGGAGGCGCCGATGCTACTGGAAATGGGGCTGCCATTGTCTTTGTTGAGGTGTTCAAAACCAGAGGATCCACCAAAAACAAAGGAACCATGCTTGGACTGATGGCCGTAAAAATCGGCATCAGCTGTCCCCAGCATTTGCAGAAACATCGGCGGTTCGGCTTCGGTAACCAGACATTCCATTTTAAGCGGCATCATTGGCACATCGATGCCGACAGTCGCTAATATTTTGCGGCTGTCAAAACCGGCCGCCACCAGCACCTTGTCGGCTTCATAGATGGCATCCGGGGTGACAACCTGACGGATCACACCCTTAATTTTTCGCAGTTCGAAACAGGGTGCTTCGGTAATAAAGCGGACGCCCAATTCCCGGGCTTTTTTATAGTAACCGAGGGTTGCTGTCAGCGGATTGGCATGGCCGTCGGTGGGACACCAGCTGGCACAGGTGACTTCGTCGGAAAGGTAGGGATTAATGGCCCGAATTTCATCGCCGTTGATCATCCGGACATCCAACCCGCAGGCTACGGCCTTATCCGTTAAGCCCTGAAGAATTTTTTGATGGGCCTCCGTTTTCCCCAGTCGCAGATTACCTTTTTGGGTGTATTCCACATCCACACCCAGTTCTTCGGACAGTCCCGGCCAGAGGTTTTTAATCCCCCACATCGCCAGCGGCAGTTCCCGGGTATCCCGGCCGGACTGGCGGACACCGCCACCATTTCGGGACGAACCACCAATGCCAATATCCTTGCTGGCTTCAAGAACCGTCACCGACAGGCCTTTTTTAGCCAGGTAGTAGGCGGTGGCATTACCGATGATACCGGCGCCAATAATAATCACGTCAGTATGTTTAGACATGGGTCACCTCTTCATTTCCTAATACTTTCATTTCCACCGGTCGCATGGGTGATCGGCTGGTGGCCGGATCCAATTGATCGGTTATGACGCAAAGCTCCCGGGCAATCAGGTTTTTAACCAGCTTACCGCAGGTTTGGCCCTGACAAAGCCCCATCCCAGCCCGCAGGTAACGCCGGATTTCATTAACGGTAAACATTCCGTCGTGAATCGCCTGCCGAATTTCGCCTTTGGTGATTTCTTCGCAGCGGCAGATGATGATGGTGTCGTCAGCCTGGGAAACGAAGGAACCGATATTTTGTGAACGATCATTAATAGATTTCATAGTCGTTTCTCCTTTTCTTATTGTCCGGCCGCATGGGTTGCGGGTTTAAAAAACCGGGCGGTCATGGCTTGCGCTACAGGTACCTTGATGGTGACAAGGGTGGTGTGGTCAAAGGCCTTGGCACTGCGAACATCGATGATTTCGGCGGTACCCAGTGGTTGACCGCTGCGGCTCAGGGCTGTTCCCAGTTGGCCCTTTTGGGGCAGGGGTAAAAATTCATAGGGTAGGCTTATGCTGGCGTAGCCCGGAGCGTAGTCTTCATCAACCAGAAAGATGGCCTGACCGGAACAGGAAGCGATACACAGACCACAGCCGGTGCAGATGCTGTTCGCATCAATTCGGGGCAGGGCGGTGATTGTTTTACCAATTTTTATGCAACCCTTGGTACAGGCATCCTGACAGGGATTGCAGGGAATGTTCTGAGTACATTCGATCACCGGACGGATACCGGATTTTTTATCAGTTTGATCAGATCGATGAAAAAAGCGCTCAAGATCAGTATCATCAAGATAGCCTTTTTTAAGCAGACTCTGAGAAACGGCAATCCCTTCGTCGGTTTTGGCAAAGGTTTGGCCCTTGCTGCCGGGGGAGAACATGCCCTGGTGCAGGCTATCGAGGGCGATTTCCAGGTCAGCCAGACGCTTATCTTTATCCTGCTCACTGAGAAAGCCCAGATAAGCTGCAGCTGCCAGACCGGACATCCGGCCACCAATCATGGCTGAGCTGGCTTCTTCGATGCCAGAAACATCCCCAGCAGCAAAGAGACCGGGAATTGAGGTTTCGCCATTTTCAGAAACCAAGGGTACCTGACCGCCGCGCCGGGGATCATCAACCATATTGCAACCAGCCATTTTCAGTAGCTGCGACATTGGCGAGAGACCGACGGCCAGACAGATGGTATCCACATCAAAGTGTTTCTCGGTGCCGGGGATCGGAGTGAACGCTTCATCAACCTCGGCAATCGTCACGCCTGTGACGCAATCAGTCCCATCAGCTTTAGTAATGGTATGAGATAGATAAAAAGGCACCCCACAGCGGGCGATTTTGGCGGCGTGAACGCCATAGCCGCCTATCCTGGGAGCAGCATCCACCAGGGCCACTACTTCACAGCCAGCCTGCATCAGCTGGAAGCTGACCACCAGACCGACATTGCCGCTGCCCAGCATCAGTATCCGTTGACCGGGCTTGATGCCGTAAAGATTCATCATCGTCTGGGCGGCTCCGGCACCAATCACCCCAGGTAGGGTCCAGCCATCAAAGGTGACCATGTTTTCCGCTGCCCCAGTAGCGATAATGATGGTATCGGCCTTGAAGTGCGTCATTGCTTCACCGATTTGAACCAGCACTTCTTTGTCCAGATAAATGCCTGCGACGGTGGCATTGAGAAATACTTCAACCCCGGATTCATCAGCCTCGGCGAGTAGTGTTTCACCAATTTTGTAACCGCGAATCTTGGCCTGGTGTTCTTTTGAACCGAAAAATTTATGGATTTGCTTAAATAATTGTCCGCCGGGTTTGGCATTTTCATCAAAAACGGCAACCTTCATGCCGCATCGGGCGGCTTCAATAGCCGCTGAGAGTCCGGCAGGACCGGCTCCCACGACGATTAAATCATAACGTTTCATCGCTTACCTCCAGTGCTGTGACCCCATCCTGGGTCTGAATCTGCATCCCGGAAACTAATGGGGTAATACAGGTGCGGATATTGGGCACACCATCAACGATCATGACACAGTCGGTGCAGCGGCCAATGGCACAAAAAATCCCCCGGGGCTCATGATTTTTCTGGGTGTAGCGGTGAGTCATCACGCCGGCGGCTTTCAGGGCGACGGCAATGGGTTCACCAGCATAACCTTCCATCGGCTTGCCATCCATATAAAAGGACACCAGCTGGCCTTTTTCAGGTTCGCCAAGAATGGGATGTTCGTTGATCCGGTTCATCACTCACACCCACCTTCATCGGAAATGATAATCGCCGTCATTTCAATCTCACATAGTTGGGTGGGGCGGTTGAGCTCCGTTGTTCCCACTGCGGTAAAAAGCGGCCGATACTCTTTAAAAAACTCCGAATAAGCCCGGCCAATTTCACCGCAATCGGACATCCGGGTAGCATAACACATGACTTTGACAACATCGGCTGGGCTTGCGCCAGCCTGTTCTAAGAGTTTAACGTGTTTTTCAAAAATGTATTTGGCCTGTGCATAGGGATCGCCTTCGCCGTAAACACTGCCGTCCGGCTGAACCGAGGTGGTGCCACCGATCATAATCAGATTGCCGATTTTTACCATCCGTGAATAGCCGACTTTTTCTTCTAAAGGTGCTCCTGATGAATAATTAATTCGTGACATGGTATTACTTCCTTTCGCAATGAATTCAAATAGATTTTTTGTCTTGCCTTCAAAAAATGACAAAGACGCCGAAGATTTTTTTCGACGTCTTTGTCTCGATTTTTCTGTGGTTTTTCTAGGTTGAACATAATATATCACAGCAAAACAAACAGAAATAGTAACAATCGGAACAATTTACAGCGATTTTCAGGGAAATAATTTGCAGTTCATTGGTGGTCTGTCGTCTGGCTCTGGCAAAAAGTTTAGTTGCCTTTTTATTTGATCTGTTATAGAATAAGTTCAATAAAATAATAACCGACATTAGATGAGTGCGATGAAGCCGTTAACGCGGCTTTGTTGCGCTCATTTTTGTCTTTTTTGAAAGGAACTGGAAGAAATAAATCGAGTAAATGTTAAATGGATGTAAAAAATGTTTGGAGAAGAATCAACCCTTCAATTTTATGGTAACATCATGACAAAAGGTTTTAGGTCGGTCACACTACAAAAATATATCAACGAAGAAAGGACGAAAATGATATCGAGGATATCATAAGGAAAAGAGTATGAATCATAAGAGAGGTTTACTTGTTCGGATGCTACTGGGGATTGGAGTACCAGTTGCGGTTATTTTCGCAGTTGTCGCTGGGATTGCCCTGTATGTGGTGGATCAGTCGATTGCAGAAATTAAGGTTAATGAATTATCAGCCCAGTCTGAATCGGTTTCAAATCAAATCGAAACATATTTTACAAAATATCTGGAGGATTCCAGTCAATTGTCAGCAAGTCCGGAAATTCAGAGTCTGTTCGATCAGGTCACACCGGGGGTGGGCATTACTTCAACAGCCAATTTTCTGGAAATCAAGCAGCATCTGGTCAACGTTGCAGCGTCAGATCCCCAAAATATTCAGGTGGCCTGGATTGCTGACGTCGACTCCAGTCAGTTTACCCAGTCTGACGGAGTCGTATCTGATCCGTCCTATGACATTAATGCCCGGCCCTGGTTTAAAGAACTGGTAGCGCAAAAAAAAGTTTTTATCTCGGAACCATACGTGGATATCACAACCCAGAAGATCATTGTCAGTGTGGTTGCCCCGGTATTTAAACCAGGAACTCAGGAACTGATGGGGGCCACCTGTGTGGATGTTTCCATTGACCGGATCAAAGAGATCATCGCTGAAAATAAAATTGGCGAAGACGGATTTTTTGTGGTTTCAACCAATAGCGGGATGGTTTTTGATCATCCCAATAAAGAGTACAGCAATGGCATGCTTGCCGATACGGATATGTCAGAAAATATCATTGCGGCACTGATGGATAAGACCACCGGCCCGATCACCTATACAACGGGGGGCATCGAAAGCCGGGGGTATGTCACCGAAATCGGTAATACCGGTTGGGTACTGGCGACTGGGCTTCCAACGTCAGAGTTTAGTAAAACCTTCTCAGGAATTCGTACAATGATGTTACTGATTTTTGGTCTGGGACTGATCGTGATTCTGGCAATCATTGTAGTTTCTACCCGAAATTTCATCCGGCCGATTACCCGGCTGGTGGCAGCGGCTGACTGTCTGGCGTTGGGTGACGTCAATATTGATAAAACCATGGCTGAAGGTGCCAAAGATGATGAAATTGGTGAGCTGACCCGTTCCTTTGTAAATATGGCTGAGAACATCAAGGAACAGTCTGAGACAGCCCAAGCGATTGCCAAAGGCGATTTATCGATTAACATCCAGCCAAAATCCTCAGAAGATGTGCTGGGTAGCAGCATGGTTTCAATTAAGGAATCGATCGGCAACCTGGTTTCTGATACCATTATGCTCTCCGACGCAGCCATCCAGGGAGATTTCACCCGGCGGGCAAGGGTGGAAAATCACTCCGGTGAGTATGCACAGGTGATTGCTGGTGTTAATCAGACCCTGGACACGGTTGTAGACAAGATGTTCTGGTATGAGGCGATCATCGATGGGATTCCCTTCCCGGTACATGTGACCGACAATGATATGAAATGGACCTTTATGAATCATGCGTTTGAAGAGCAGATGATTCGGATGGGCGTAATCCCTGACCGACTTTCTGCCTGTGGGATGGATTGTTTTAATGCCGGAACCAGTATTTGTCAGTCTCAAGGCTGTGGGATCCGGCAACTGGTGGATCAGAGCGACTCCGAAAGCTATTCTGAATGGGTTGGTCGCAGCAATAAACAGACAAGCGCCTATCTCAAAAACAAAAATGGAGAGAACATCGGTTTTATCGAAGTGATCACGGATATCACCCCGATGATTCGCGTCAGTGACTATACCAAAGCGGAAGTCACCCGTTTAGGTGCGAATCTGCTGCGATTGGCCGAAGGTGATCTTGATTTTGATATGAATTGTATCGCTGCTGATGAATATACCAAAGAAGTCAGCGCTCAATTCAGTGAAATCAATAACAGCCTGATGCTGGTTAAGGAATCGATTGGGACCCTGATTGATGATGCCAACATGATTACCAATGCCGTCATTGATGGCAATCTTAAGGCCAGAGCCGATGCCAGCACCTTCCAGGGCGCATGGCGGGAAGTGGTTGGCGGCATGAATGCCATTCTTGAAGAATTGAATAAACCCTTGGGCGAAGTGAGAGACGTCATGTCAGCAATTTCCAATGGAAATCTGCGGGTTCGGATCAGTGGCGCTTATCGTGGCGATGTGGCTTTACTTAAGGAGGGTGTCAATTCCACGGCCACACTGCTGGAGGAGGTTGTTGGCGAAATTACCGAGAAAATCGAACAATTGTCGCTGGGAAATCTGGATATTGCAAATGCCCAAGCCTTCCGGGGTGATTTTGTAACCATTTCCAATGCCCTTAATGTGATTATTGACTCACTCAATGCGGTCATGGGTGACATTAATATCGCTGCCGAACAGGTCAATGTTGGCGCCAATCAGGTGTCTGACAGCAGTCAGGCATTGGCCCAGGGCTCCACCGAACAGGCCAGCTCGATACAGGAACTGACCGCTTCAATTGCCGAAATTGCCAATCAGACCAAGAATAACGCCGTGGATGCCAACAAGGCCAGAGAATTGGCCACTGATGTGATGGGCAATGCCGAAAAAGGCAATTATCAGATGACCGAGATGCAGCGTTCAATGGTGGAAATCAATAAATCATCTGAGGATATTTCTAAAATTATCAAAGTTATTGATGACATTGCGTTTCAGACCAATATTCTGGCCCTTAACGCTGCTGTCGAGGCCGCCCGGGCAGGCCAGCATGGCAAGGGTTTTGCGGTGGTAGCCGAAGAAGTTCGAACATTAGCCGCCAGAAGTGCTGAAGCTGTCAAAGAGACAACCATTCTGATTGAAGGTTCAATTAGTAATGTCCAGGAGGGCACCAAAATAGCCAATGACACCGCTGGAGCGCTGGACGAAATCGTCACCGGCATTGGCAAGGTTACCAGCTTAATTGGAAATATTGCTGGTGCTTCCAATGAACAGGCCACTGGTATTGCCCAGATCAACACCGGGGTTGAACAGATCGCCCAGGTTGTTTCGCAGAATTCGGCTACCGCCGAACAAAGTGCGGCTGCCAGTCAGGAGCTTTCCGGACAATCCGTGTTACTGAAACAGATGATCGATCAGTTTATAATCAGGAAGGCTTAAAAAAAGTCATAGCGTCAATTAAATAATAAATCCTTAGAGACCACCTGGAAAAAGGTGGTCTCTGTAATTGTAAAACCGATTGCGCTGTGATAAACTGAGTCTATAACAACTGCAAATGCAGCACGCAGGTAAGGAGAAAATGGTGAAAATAATATGTTTTGGTGACAGCCTGACCTTTGGTTATCAGGTGTCCCGGGAAGATAAATGGCATGTGATCGCAGCAACAAAGACGGGAATTCAACTGGTCAATCGCGGCGTCAGTGGCGACACCACCGTCGGAATGTTAAAACGGATTCAAAAGCAGGTCTTTGATGCAAAGCCTGATGGGATGATCCTGATGGCTGGTTATAACGATATCTTTTTTAACCGCAGCTGGGAGCAGGCTGCTGAGAATTTAGCTGCCATGGTTGACCAGTCCCGAGCGAAGGGGATTCAGGTTTTTGTGGCGATACCACCACCGATTCATCTGCCGGTAACCTTTAAAGAAGGCGGGGAGATGGTTGACTTTGAAAAAGCTGCGGTGATGATCGCAGACTATTGTCAGTGGTTGCGGGATTATACCACCTCGTCCCAACTTTTCACCCTGGATTTCAGTGCTGCTGGCGACTGGCGTGACAACGATCTGTATCTGGATGGAATTCACCAGAGTCCGGCCGGGCACCGTCTCATGGCGGATCAGGTCATTGATTTTTTAGAAAAAACAGTCATCACAAAATAAATACGGAACAAGGAGAGCAATATGCTGGGTGCGATTATTGGGGACATTGTCGGTTCCCGTTTTGAATTTAATAATCATCGGAGCAAGGACTTTGACCTGTTTACCAGAGCCTGTGAGGTTACTGACGATAGCATCATGACGTTGGCGGTTGCCAAAGCGATCATGGAAGCAGGTCAAGCTGGCTGTTTCCCCCTGGATAATGGGCTGGGAAATCGCGAATACTATCAGTGGGTAGAACGATTAACCGTGCAATGGATGCAGAAAATTGGTCAGAAATACCCTCATTGTGGTTATGGTGGTCGATTTGGGCAATGGGTTTTTTGTGATAATCCCCAGCCCTACAACAGTTATGGTAACGGTGCCGCCATGCGGATCAGTCCGGCGGCCTTTGCGGCGCGATCCGAAACCGAAGCCCGGATACTTGCGGAAGTAATTACCCGGGTTACCCATAATCATCCGGAAGGTTTAAAAGGTGCGGAAGCGACTGTTTTAGCCATTTACATGGCCCGCAATGGAGCCACTAAAGCAGCCATTCGGGAACGGATAGACGGTTATTTCTATCACTGGAATTTTACCATTGATGAAATTCGGGACAGCTACCAGTTTAATGAAACCTGTCAGGAAACGGTGCCTCAGGCCATTCAGGCTTTTTTGGAATCCGCATCCTTTGAGGATGCCATCCGGACAGCCATTTCGGTGGGGGGAGATAGCGACACCCTGGCTGCGATCACCGGGGCCATTGCTGAAGCATATTATAGGGTGCCCCACGCGCTTCAAGAAAAGGCGCTTACTTATTTGGATGCAGAGCTTTGTCAGATTTATGATGAGTGGCAAGTTTATCTTAAAACCGGACCCCGACAGATGATAATCCGGGAAGCCACTCAGACAGAGCGGATGCTTTTATTCAAAGAAGCCTACCAGGTCTGGCATAAAAATAGAACTCTGGCAGAGTATATTCATGACAACGCCAAAGAAGATGCCTTCGGAAAACGCTACGTTATTGATCGGGAGGGTGATCTGGTCAGTTCATTGATTGTTCTGACGCTGGAACCCGTGCTGGGGATTTCTACCTATGGCATTGGTTCGGTGTTGACACCCGAGCCGCACACCAGTAAGGGCTATGCCGGGATTCTGCTAAAAAGATGTATTCAACAGCTTGAAAAAGACGGTGAGGTGTTCATCTTCCTCTTTTCAGATATCAATCCTGATTTTTATAAAAAAATGGGATTCCGACTACTCCCGGAACATCTCCAGAAAAGCCTTACAAGCCCCTGCATGGTCAAGTGCGGTGAGGCAAGCTGGGAGCAACTAAAGGACGTTTCGGTAGCACTGCTTCCAGATTACTTTTGACGGTACGGTTCAGTACGCAAAATCACAATCGAGGTTATTGCAAAACTGGGCGTAAAACAATGCAGTGTTCGATGTTTTTTCATTACGCAATTACCTAAAGTCACAATCACAAGGGAGGGTACGATGAAATTCAACAGAAAAACGGCGGGTAAAGGCATTATTATTCTGAATCTGTTTACAATTGCGGTATTTTTACTCGTCATTCTCAAAATTCTACCTTATGAATCAATCAGCGGCGGTCAGCTGGATAGCTATGAAGCGGCGGTTCGCACGGCGACTACCAGCATTGTCATGATAATCTATGGCATTCCGGTAGTTGCGGCCGCTTCCGGGCTGGTTCGGGTCAAAGCTTATAAAAAATTTTATATCGGCTGGTTGATTTTTGCACTGATCTTAATGGCAGTACTCTTTTTTGAAGCGTCGATCATCGGCGTGATTGTGGTAAGCTTTGGCTTACCGTTAATTGCTGTAGCTGCAGGGGTGATTGAATATCGGCAGTTTAATTTGGCTTCAAAAATATATCTCTGGCTGTCTTTTTTCTTTGCTTGTTTAAATACTCTGGGTAATCTATTCGGAAGCACCTGGTTTGAAAAAATCATTATGGGTCTGGTCACCCTGATTCAGGCGATGCTTTATTTTTATCTGGCCCGAAGTAACCCAAAACGCAAGCATCGAAAAGGGTAGTGAACTGTAATTACCGGTAAAATCAAATCGTTGAATCAATTGTCAGTTGATTAGTAAGTTCGTTGGTCAGAAGATCACAGTTGGGAACAGCAGCAATCAAAATACCGAAAAGAAAAAATGCAGTAGTTGTCGTTACGGCCGAGGTAACGGCAACTATTTTTTATATAAATTTAATTAATATTATAGTTTACAAAAAAAATAGTAAAGAAGAGTATTATTAATAATATATACGAATAAAACAGAATTAATAGGAAATATATTGACATTGAAATCGTAAAATTATACAATGATATAAATTTAACCGGTTAAGTTACAAAATAATTAAACGCATTCAATTAGATTTTAAAGATGAATTACCAACTGAGGTAGTAGTTTTTATACGAGTATTTCGTAAACTCGGCACCATGATGACGACACTCAGGTAGGTTTGTTTGCTGTGAAAACGTTTATTACCCTTCTTATCATCATGATCTTCGCAAGAAAGCTAATCGTTTGGCGCATCACTCAACATCCCGAACCGGGAAAAATTAATGACAATAAAATTTATTAGAAACTGGAGGCAAAATAACAATGAATAAAATACCATTTGATTCGAAAGAACTGCAGGTTGTTGCAGAAATACCAAATTTCTTTGGTACCACAGACCCCGTTTACAATTCGCCAGTATCGATGAAAGAAAATTACTTACGAACCATGAAAAAAGAACCGGTCTGGGAAAGTCTGGGAAACGAGTCGGCCTTGTTTTGTCCCAGTGTGATCCCGGATAATATTGCCAGAGCCTTTGTATTTGAAGCGAATATGATGCCGCCTCAGGATGGTATTGACATGTTCGGGATACCATGGGAATATGTTCCTGATGCCCAGGGTTCCATGGTGAGACCCGGCAATCATATTTTAAACGATGCCAACGACTGGAAAGAAGTATTACAGTTTCCCGACATTGATAGCTGGGATTGGGAAGGCAGTGCCAAAGCTAACAATGGTACTTTTTTGAATGGCAACGGGTTTGTGCTGGCATGGCAGATTAACGGATGGTGGTTTGAACGACTTATTTCGTTTATGGGATTTGAAAGAGCGGCAGAAGCTCTGATTGATGAAGATCAGACAGAGGCCGTCAAAGAGATTTTTGAGGCGACCACTGATCTGGCGTGTCGCATTGTGGATAAATTTGTAGAATATTATGATCACATTGATGGTTTTACCGTACATGATGATTGGGGGTCACAACGATCGCCGTTTTTTTCTGAAGCAACCGCTCAGGAAATGATTGTTCCTTACATGAGAAAACTGACTGACCATATTCATGCGAAAGGACTGTGGGCTGATCTTCATAGCTGTGGTCATATCGAATCCCGCATTCAGTGTATTCTCGATGCCGGATGGGACTCATGGAGTCCACAAAACATGAATGATACCCTACAGCTTTTTGAAAAGTATGGTGATCGGATATGTTTGGGAATGATACCAGAAATTTTTGATCCAGCCACAACCAGCGAGGATAAACAGCGGGAATATGCAAGAACATTTGCAGACAAAGTATGTATACCGGGTAAATCCTCGTTTATCAGTGTTTATGCAGTTTTGGGTGGGATCATGACACCAACGTTTAGAGAAGAATTATATAAACATTCTCGAATTCTTTATAGCAACTAAATGGGATCATGCTCCTTCTACAGTGTGGTGATTAAATTATTAATCATAACGCTGTGGAAGGAGTATTTTTATTTTAGAAATGGATATCTAAAGGATTCTTTGTAAAACACATACTTGAAATGATAGATAATGATTTGAAAAATGAAATCATCTTATCGTTGACAGGCTCAGGTTATTGTGTTAATATAGTTGCCAATTCAACAGTTGCAACGACAACAGATTAAATATCTGAGTGAGGTAATCAATGTTAATGAACAATCTTTCGATCATCGTGCGTCATAGCAAGGTGTTTTGTGAACGGCGCTTGCATAATTCTGGGGTGGGTTTTCCTGAACAGGTAATTCTGATGTATTTAGCTTCAAACAATGGGGTTAATCAGGATGCCATTGCCCAGCATTTTATGCTGGATAAAGGCGCAATCGCCAAAACTTTGCGAAAACTGGAGGAGAAAGGCCTGATTGAGCGCCATCAGAATCCTGAGAATAAACGGGAAAACCTGATATCGATTGCCCCGGCGGGGCAAAGTATCCTGGGAGAAATGGGAGCAGCACTGGAGGAGTGGAATCAGTCTTTTTTTGAAGGCTTAAGTGATGAAGAAATTCAACAATATCGCAGGATCACAAAAAAAATCGCTGACAATGTGGCCAGGATTAATGAAAAAGACTCGATCGACCACCAGTAAAAAAGGAAGGACTGCAAATCAAATGACAAATCAGAATAAAAAAATCAGCTACGGCATGGTCATGGTCGTATATCTTTTGGGGATTTTTATGGGCGCCCTGGATACCGGCATTGTTACCCCGGCCAGAACGGTGATTCAAACCAACTTAATGGTCGACGATAAAACCGGAATCTGGATGATAACGATATATACACTGGCTTATGCGGCCAGTATCCCGGTAATGGGCAAGCTGGCTGACCGTTTTGGCAGAAAATACATTTATCTTCTCAGTATCTTGCTTTTTGGTCTGGGTTCATTATTTTGTGGTTTAGCTCAGAATTTTGCCAGTTTTCCGATGCTGCTGGTGGCGAGAGCAGTTCAGGCCATCGGTGGTGGTGGCATCGTCCCGGTGGCAACTGCCGAATTTGGCACCACCTTTCCCAAAGAGAAGCGGGGCATGGCCTTAGGTTTGGTTGGTGGCGTTTATGGGATTGCCAATATATTTGGTGCATCCGCTGGCAGTGCCATTCTGGATTTGGCTGGAACTACCAACTGGCAGTATATTTTTTATATTAATGTACCGATTACGATTTTTATTTTGGCGGCAGGACTCATTTGTCTGCCAAATACCCGGATTGAAAATGTCAAAAAAATCGATATCGGCGGAATCACCATCGTCACCATCATGGTTCTCTGTGTCCTTTATGGTTTGAAGAACATCGATTTCTTTGATTTTGCCAATACCTTTCTCAGCACGGCAGTCTATCCATTCTTGATCATTTTTATGCTGTTGCTGCCGATTTTTATTCTGGTGGAGAAAAAAGCTGAAGATCCGGTCATCAACTTAGCCTATTTTAAAAACAGCAATATTCTGATCACCCTGGTCTTGTCATTTATCACCGGGATGGTTATCATGGGGATGATTTTTGTTCCCCAGTTTTGTGAAAATGCGATGAAAACACCAGCTGGAAAAGGTGGTTACTATGTCATTATTCTCGGTCTTTTTGCTGGCGTCGGGGCTCCGTTCTCGGGCAAGCTTATCGATAAATTTGGAGTAAAAATAACCCTCGGATTTGGTTTTCTGGTTTCATGTATCGGTTCACTTTTTTTGATTTTTGTGACAACTAATTATCCCAGCATCCTGACGGTGGTGGTCAGTCTGATTTTGATGGGGTTGGGGATTGGCTTTACCATGGGAACCCCGATTAACTATATGATGCTGGACAACACCGAAGCGGCGGAGGCCAATTCGGCGCTGGCCACAGTCTCATTGATCCGATCGATTGGAACGGCAGTGGCCCCGGCGATTATGGTCGGTTTTATTGCCCATGCCGGGTTGTCGGTGCAGTCAAACGTCATGAATCTATTGCCAACGGAGGTGAGCGTACCAACCTTACCCTATGCTCAGGAGCTAACAGATGAATTTAATCAGCTAAAAAGCAACGAAAATATTGGTGATCAGCTGGCGACTGTAAGCTTGCCGGATTTAACGGCCAAGCAAACGATTGAAATCAATATGAATGAAAACAGTGGTAACGATATTCCTGAGGAGCTGGTGGCCCTGATGAAGGAGTCGGACGTCACCACCATTACCGAAAACAGCAAAACCTTTGCAGCCCGGATGTTTGCAATTATGATGCCGGATACCATTGCCGAGATTAATAGCGGCATCGACAATGGCATCAATGGGCTTAATACCGGGATTACTCAACTGGATGGCAACATTGCCGAACTGCGAACTGGTTATGATGGCATTAGCGCTGGCATCGATGGCATGGAAGCGGCGCTTGCGGCCCAGCAAGAGGCCCTTCACCAGCTCGAAAGTCTGCGTGTGACGATGGCAGAAATGATGGCCGCAGCATCGGCGCAAATGGCAGTGTCGACACCAGCCGGGATGCCACCAGGAGTGGCCGGTCCGCCACCAGCAGCAACCATGAGTGCAGCTCCGATGGATGTGGTCAGCATGATTCCGGAAAGTGTACGCAACCAGCTACCGCAAACTGTACTGGATGAGCTCAGCGACGTAAAAACCATTGACGATCTTGATGGCAAGATCTGGGTGTTGGAGAGCGCCATTGCGAGCTTGTCAGAGCAACGCGATTCGGCTCAGGCAAATCAGGCTCAGATGGGAATAGCCATTGATGCGATGGCGGATGTAAAAAACCAGTTAACGACCATGGTAAATCAGATGACAATCATGAAGAACGCCGTGCCGGAAGCCTTTGAAAGTTCAAAGAATGGTTATCTGGCAGCGATTGACAGCAAAAAAACGGAGCTTGAAAATGAGTTTCAGAAAACCCTCAATTATGGCTTCAAACAGGTGTACTGGACCGTTGCCATTGCTTCGGTGCTGGCATTGATGCTACTGGGATTTTATCAAAAAAAGTCGATGCCTGAGGAAGTTCAATGGGAATCCGTTGTTGAACTTTAAAATTTTTCAGAAAATATTTTAGAGATGAGAACAATATTTTCAACTATGGAATAATAAAGACGATTATGTTATACTTATAAAGTTAGAATCTAAGGATAAATATCAACACTTCCTGATCGCAACACACATCTGGAAGTGTTTTTAATTGCGAAAAAAAGAAATGGAGAATGAATGAGTATTTTAAATGTCGAGAATCTTTCTCATGGATTTGGCGACCGGGCGATTTTTAATCAGGTCTCGTTCCGGTTGTTAAAGGGAGAGCACATCGGTTTGATTGGGCCAAACGGCGAAGGCAAGTCAACCTTCATGAATATTGTTACGAATCGGCTGATGCCGGATGAGGGCAAGGTGGAATGGGCCAAAAATGTCCGGATTGGATACCTCGATCAACATGCCGTGTTACAGCCGGGGATGACCGTTCGGGATGTGTTGACCTCAGCTTTCGATTTTCTGCTGGAGATTGAAAGCCGGATCGGTTTGCTTTATGAAAAAATGGCGGAAGACAGCCCCGAAGAAGTGGAAAAAAGTCTGGAAGAGGTGGGCGATCTTCAGGACTTACTGGAATTTCATGACTTTTATCTGGTTGATTCCAAGGTGGAAGAAGTGGGAAATGCTCTGGGTCTTAACGATATTGGCATGGACAAGGATATCACTGAGCTCAGTGGCGGTCAGCGTACTAAGGTACTGTTAGGTAAGCTGTTGCTGGAAAAACCGGATATTCTGTTATTGGATGAGCCGACAAATTACCTCGATGAACAGCACATTGAATGGTTAAAGCGTTATCTTAATGAGTATGAAAATGCCTTTATTCTGATTTCTCACGATCTGCCCTTCGTTGATTCAGTTATTAATCTGATTTATCATATGGATAATCAGAAGCTGACCCGCTATGTAGGAAATTATGCCAAATTCCAGGAAGTACTGGAAGCAAAAAAAGCCCAGGAACAGGCCGCTTACAATAAACAGCAAAATGAAATTGCTGAGCTTAAAGATTTTGTCGCTCGAAACAAAGCCCGGGTGGCCACCCGGAACATGGCCATGTCACGTCAGAAAAAACTGGATAAGATGGATATCATTGAGCTGGCCTCGGAAAAGCCAAAACCCCGCTTCCATTTTAAAGAAGCCGGAGCTACTGGCCGCCGGGTGTTTGAAACTGAAGATCTGGTTATCGGTTATGATGAACCACTGTCCAAGCCTCTGAATCTGGTGATGGAGCGGAAACAGAAAATCGTCTTAAAGGGTACTAACGGCATCGGTAAAACGACGCTGTTAAAAAGCATTCTGGGCTTGATTCCTCCAGTTGCCGGAACCGTTGAACAGGGTGAAAAACTGAAAATTGGCTATTTTGAACAGGAAATGGATCAGGACATCCGCACCAGCTGCATTGAAGAGGTCTGGAACGAGTTTCCGTCGCTGAATCAGAACGAAGTGCGTTCAGCCCTGGCCCAATGTGGTCTGACCCGTAAGCATATCGAAAGCATGGTCAAGGTCTTAAGTGGTGGCGAACAGGCCAAGGTTCGCCTCTGTAAACTGATTAACCGGGAAACCAATATCCTGGTATTGGATGAGCCCACCAATCATCTTGATGCCGATGCCAAGGCCGAGTTGCAGCGGGCACTAGCAGCTTATAACGGCGGGATTCTGATGGTTTGTCATGAACCGGAATTCTATCAGAGCTTTGTCAATGAAGTCTGGGATTGTTCCCAGTGGACCACCAAAACAATTTAATTTAAAAGAAAATTAATTTTTTAAATCTCTGTGTAATAAGATTGACAATAGCCGAATGGTCATTTACTATTAAAACAGTCTGGAGGAGGTGGCACTTGCGAAAAAGAGATGATGAAAAAGAGAAAAGCATTAAGGAGGCGGTCGTAAAACTCACGTTAGAGGAGGGGTTTCATGGGACGTCGATTTCGAAAATTGCCAAGGCAGCCGGAGTTTCACCAGCGACGGTCTATACTTATTTTGACAGCAAGGAAATAATGCTTCAGGTGATTTACCGGGAATATGCTGAAGAAATCTGTCGCTTTGTCTTAAGTCGGGTTCATTATGGAATGAGCAATCATCAACTCATTGAAGGACTAATTGGAAGCTATTATGCCTATATTGAGGCCAATCAGGAAATTTTCAGTTTTGTTGACCAGTTTTCCAATTCACCATCATTAGTGGGGAGTTGTTCAGAAATTGATGGTTACACAAAAATTAAGCAGCTGGTTGCCGACTTGAAGCATCGGGAAATTATAAAAGATTATCACCACGAAAATATTTTGGCGATGATTGTCCAGCCAGTCAAGGCGATTGCAGCAAATAATAATATAACCAGAACGGAACGATCCGAACTGTTACAGGAAATGATCGAAATGATCAAGAGTACCTTATTAGTAAACGAAAAATAAAAAAGAAGCGTGATTGTTAACAATACTACAATAACAATTGCGCTATTTCTTAAAAATTAATTAAATGATCAATCATTTAAAAATAAAGAAAGCAGGTCAAACGAAAGTGAAGTTTCAGGGAAATACGAAAAATGATCGCATCAGTTTAATCGTCAAAAGGTCGTTGATGACAATCAGATTAATGGAGGCTGAACGTTGAAATATCTTAAAAAACAAGGCATATTTTTGATTGTTTTTACGATTATTGCCGGATTAATTGTTTTTAGCACCGTGAAAAATGAACCTCAAAGCATGAGTTATTCAGAGTTATTGACAGAAATTCAAGCGGGCAATGTCGGTAGTATTGTATTAGAAGGGGAGATGGCTAAAGTTCAGCTCAATGCAGCTGTAGATGAAAACAGCGGCGTCACTACTTATGAGGTCGTTGTTCCACCGGACATCACTTCAGCTTCCGAACGCTTTACCCAGGCATTGGATGCACAACTGATCCAGTCATTTAGTATTTCAAAGCCAATGGAAATCCCTTGGTGGTTTTCAGCCGTGACGACCATTGGCTTGGTACTTCTGATGGTAATCTGGTTCGGGGTAAATCAGCGGCAGCAAGGTGGAATGGGTGGCAATCGGGTGACAGCAATGGGAAAGAGTCGGGCTAAATTGCTTGAGGATGATCATAAAAACGTCAATTTTACCTGTGTTGCTGGCGCTGATGAGGTCAAGGAAGAACTGGAAGAAATTGTTGAATTTCTTAAGGCTCCGGAACGATTTGTCGATCTGGGGGCCAGAATTCCTAAAGGTGTTCTGCTAATCGGACCGCCGGGTACCGGTAAAACGCTTTTGGCAAAAGCCATATCTGGGGAAGCCAAGGTACCGTTTTTTAGTATCAGTGGTTCAGATTTTGTCGAAATTTATGTCGGCGTTGGGGCATCCCGGGTTCGTGATTTGTTTGCACAGGCAAAAAAACATGCACCCTGTATTGTCTTCATAGACGAAATTGATGCAGTTGGCAGGCAGCGTGGAGCTAACGTCGGTGGCGGAAATGATGAGCGTGAGCAGACCTTAAATCAGTTGCTGGTCGAAATGGATGGTTTTGGCATCAACGAAGGGGTGATTATCCTGGCGGCTACCAACCGACCGGATGTGCTTGATCCGGCGCTTTTGCGACCCGGCCGATTTGATCGGCAGGTAACAGTTGGCTTACCGGATATTAACGGCAGAGAACAGATTCTCAATGTCCATGCTAAAGGTAAACCGCTGGCAGAAGATGTGAAGTTGGGTGAAGTGGCCAGACTGACTCCGGGCTTTACCGGTGCTGATCTGGAAAACCTGCTCAATGAAGCGGCCTTGTTAACTGCCAGAGGTCACCAAAAAAAGATTGGCAATGAGGCCATTAAGGAAGCGGCTTTCAAGGTGATGATGGGGCCGGAAAAGAAAAGCCATGTGATGAGTGACCGTGACAAAAAAGTAACGGCTTATCACGAGGCAGGGCATGCCATTGCCATCAAGCTGGTTTCTTCAAGTCGAAATGTTGATCGGGTTACAATTATTCCATCGGGAATGGCTGGTGGCTATACCGCCAGCAGACCAACGGAAGATCAGAGCTATCACACCAAGTCGCAACTGCTCGAGGAAATTATCATCGCTTTAGGTGGTCGTGCTGCGGAAGAAATTGTTCTGAATGAGATCAGCACCGGTGCGTCTAATGATTTGAAACGGGTGAATCAGATTGCGCGGAATATGATAACCAAATATGGGATGAGTGAAAAGCTAACCAATATGATTTTTGAAAATGATGGGGCCTATGATGGCCAGGATTATGGCTCAAAAAATTGCAGCAATGAGATAGCCAGCATTATTGACACTGAAGTCAAAGAGATTATTGATCACGCTTATCAGCGAACCCTGATGCTGCTTAATGAAAATATTACCAAGCTAAACCGGCTGGGTGAAGTGCTGCTTGAGAAAGAAAAAGTTGATGGTCCGGAATTTGAGTCGATTTTCCAGGCGGCCTAGATAAAATTATGCGTCGAAAGACCTTGTCTGACAGTTGTGTCCGGCAGGGTCTTGTTGTTTTTGCAGTAATTTAAGCCAAAACAGCTCATTAAGACGGTTTAGCGTTATGCCGAAAAAATTAAATTTTACTTATCCCACAACTTAAAACCCCAGTTATAATCTGAAGCGTGATTATAACTGGGGTAAATTTTTTTAAACAAACCAGGCCAGATTCATAAACTACGCTTTAATAGCCCACCGCAATTTTGCTGAACGGGCGCGGCTATTGGTATTGCACTCTACAGCAGATGGTCGAATTGGACCGGGAGCGACTTCACGATAGATCCCTTCACGAAAAAGACGTTGAAAGGATTTTTTAACGAGGCGATCTTCGCCGGAATGAAAAGCAAGAATGGCCACCCGTCCACCTGGTGCCAGCACCGAAGGAAGTTTTTCTAAAAATTCATATAATACTTCATATTCATCATTAACATCAATCCGTAAGGCTTGAAAGCAGCGTTGACAGGACTTTTTTATGGCATCTTTGCTGTTACTACCGGGAATGAACTTCACGGCATCTTTGATAATTTCCTGGAGTTGAGTTGTTGTTCTGATGTCGATGCCTTTGTTCCGTTGGGAAATAACAGCTTGTGCGATTGCTGCGGCATTGGGTTCGTCAGCGTTTTCAATAAACATACCTTCCAGTTCATATTCAGAAATGGTTTTTAGTCGATCGGCGGCAGAAATACCTTTTTCAGGATTCAGGCGTAGATCCAGCGGCCCTTCGAACTTAAATGAAAAGCCTCGTTCCGGATTATCGATTTGCATCGATGAAACCCCTAAATCGGCCAAAACAAAATCTATGGGCCCTGATTCTAAAGCAATTTGATCAATACCGGAGAAATTCATTTGCCGGACGGTTAGAAGCTCGGAACCGTAACCCAGGTCTTCCAGACGCTTTTGGGTGCGGGGCAATTCAATGGGATCCACATCCAGGGCATATAAATGTCCCTTACCACCTAAACATCTAAGCATTGCCTGGGTATGACCGCCAAAACCAAGGGTTGCATCCAATCCCGTTTGACCGGGAGTAATTTGTAGGAAATCCAATATTTCATCAACACAAATGGAGCGATGCATTCCAGCCGGGGTGCTGCCCTTTTGCATTACTTTTTCGATTGTATCTGCGTATTTCTCGGGCTGCAGCTCTTTATACTTATCTCTATATGCTTTTGGGTGTGTACCTTTATAGCGCGGTCGTCGCTGATGTTTCGGTTCTTGACTATCCATGGAGTACTCCTAAAATCATTAATTTAAAAACTTTGATCGTGTAAACGGTGGCTCCAACGAATATACGTTTTCTTCATCATCGGGAGTCTGAGGGATTTCTGGTCGGATATGATACAGTTTCCGAATCAGGTCGTTATAAACCCATTCCAGATTATCCAGAGCTTCCAACAGGGTTAGCGTATCGGCGATGATCTCCGTTGCCTCGCAATATTCCGGGACTTTTGAAAGTCGATCATATTCTTTTTTGCTGATGCCACCACTTACTTTAATTGTTTGAGATTCAGCTTTTTGGGCGGCATACATTTTAATTCCTTTTGCAAAGCTCTCTTGAGAAAGACCGTCGAGGTCTTTACAGAGCTTACGGATTTTTTCTAGCATTTGTTCTGGGATCATAAGGCGCCTCGTTTCGTTTTTTTAATGATACCCATCTTTACAGTAAACGTCAAGGATAAAACGTTGTGATTTTGGCGCAGATCCGAGCAAAGTTGATTTATTTGGATAGGAATGATCATATGGCTATTAAACTGATAGTTAACAGCTATCGATCGGCAACGTTTACACACAATTAAAATAAATGTATCTTAAACATGTAAATACTTACATGATTTTATTGACATCAGCAAAAGATCATGTTAAAATTTTATCAAATTGACCGCTTATTGTTGACGGAACCAACGAAAAATTAAAGGAGAACTGACAATGCAACGAAAATATCCAAATCTTTGTAAACCAATTAAAATTGGTAATGTAACTTTCAGAAACAGAATGTTTGGCGCACCCATGGGAGGCACTGATATAACTGCCGATTGTACCATTGGCCCTAAATCAAAAGCTTTTTATGAACTGCGGGCTAAAGGCGGTGCGGCTACCGTCACAGTCAGCGAATGCGTGGTTCATCCTGAAACCGAAGGATCCCATATGTATCATCTTGATCTGCAAACGGTTGATTCACTGGCCAGCTTTACTTATACAGCCGATGCAATCCGCCGTCATGGGGCCATTCCCAGTGTCGAATTATCTCATTCCGGACAGTATGCTGGCACCTATCTGACTGACAAGGATAAAAAAGGCGGTATGGCCCAATGGGGACCCAGCGCTGGAACCCGTCCGGATGGGAAACCGGTTAAAGAACTGACCCAGGAACTGATTGATGATATTGTTGCCGCTTACGGACGGGTAGCTGGGCTAGCTAAACGAGCCGGGTTTGAAATGATCATGGTTCATGGTGGTCACGGCTGGCTGTTGAACCAGTTTTTGTCGCCCTTTTTCAACCACCGAACTGACAAATACGGCGGCCCATTAGAAAATCGGGCCCGTCTGGCCTTAGAAGTGCTGGACAGTGTCCGGGCGGCAGTTGGGCCCGGTTTCCCGATCGAATTCCGTATGAGTGGCTCAGAATTCTTTGAAGGCGGCTATACCCTGGAAGATGGGGTGGAAATTGCCAAGATGGTCGAATCAAAGGTTGATTTACTGCACATAACCGCTGGCACCTATCAAACCGGCTTTGGCCTGACCCATCCATCCATGTTCGAGCCACATGGCCGAAATGTTTATCTGGCGGCTGAAATCAAGAAACATGTCTCGGTTCCGGTAGCAACCCTGGGAGGACTGAATGACCCTGCAATGATGGAAGAAATTATTGCCTCTGGTCAGGCTGATATCGTTGAAATGGCTCGGGCACTGCTGGCAGATCCCTTCCTGCCAAGAAAAGTTATGAGCAATCAGGATGCTGATATTATTAAATGTCTCCGATGCTTCACCTGTATGGCGGAACGGGCCGTGACATCAACTCGACGTTGTACGGTTAATCCTCTAATTGGTCGGGAAATGGATGGGACTGAAATTATTCCCACCGCCAATCCGGTAAAAGTATTGGTCGCCGGTGGTGGACCAGCCGGACTGGAAGCAGCGCTAACGGCAGCTAAACGTGGCCACCAGGTTATTCTTTGCGAGAAAGGCGATGCCTTGGGTGGAATCCTCAAAGGCGAACAGGCGATCCCATTCAAATATGAAATGTACGAACTGGGTGTTACCCTGGAAAAATTGGCCAGAGACGCTGGCGTTGAAATTCGTTTAAACACGCCGGTAAGCAAAGACTATGTCGATCAGCAAAATGTTGATGCTCTGATAGTCGCTGTGGGTTCGGAACCGATCGTGCCAGCTATTCCCGGTCTGGATGGCGATAATGTGATTATCGTTAACGACTACTATAAGAAAAAAGATCAGGTTGGCGAGTCCGTGGTTGTTTTAGGTGGTGGTCTGGCTGGTTGTGAAGCGGCGATCCATTTTGCCCGGGAAGGTAAACCGGTTCATCTGGTGGAAATGCGTTCAGAACTGGCACCGGATGCTAATCTTCGTCATCGTCCGCTGATGATGAACGAAATCGAAAAATGCGGCATTACCGTTCATACCGAATTAAAAGGGCTAAAAGTTACTGATCAGGGTGTTGTCTGTGAAGATCTTGCTGGTAAGGAAGTGCTGGTTCCCGGAACAACCGTGATCTGTGCGCTGGGCCAAAAACCGCTCCGCAATCTTGCCGAAAGCCTGGTTGACTGTGCCCCCTATGTTATTGAAATTGGTGATTGCGTTAAGGCCTCCACCATCACAACGGCTATTTATCAGGGCTACCACGCAGCGCTGGATATCTAATTCGACCAGACTTGAACAAAGAACCCAAGCGTAAACAAAATAAAGTTGCATCTGATATTAAGAAAAACCGCCATTTGGCGGTTTTTTGCATTTATTATAAATAAGATAGCAGTTGCCATGGAAGAAAGTTGGAATAATTTATCGACATTATTCTTGGGTTGTGTTATCTTAATCATATCTGATGATGTAAACGACTATAAAGAAGAACTGAGTAACAGTTGTTTTAAGGAACGCTGCTAATCGCAAACGAACATCACAGTTAGAAATGGAGAATAATAATGAAGCGAATATCAAAGTTCTTATCGTTGCTGATGGTAGTGGCGATGGTGTCGATGATGATTCCGGTTTCTGCTATGGCTGCTGGAGAAGCTGTCGATGATCAAGAATCAGCCAACGAATTAAGTTTGGTTTTAGTAACAACGCAAGCGGCTGATACGGAGACCGCTTTATCAGAAAAAATGGTGATTAATACTGATACTGTTGCGTTGCCGGTTACTGAAGAAATAATAGTACCGATTGATAATCGTTTGGAAACCGAGGTTGTTTCAGAACAGCCGGTTATCTCAACGATTGAACCGGAAACAATTGAAACTCAGGCAGCTACATATTTGTGCTTAATTCAGAATGGTGTGATCATCGATGTTCTGGCCACCAATACTGGATCGGATTATGCATATGATGTAGCCGCCAACGAATTGACTTTAAATAATTTTATAGGCGAAAAGCTGGATGTCAAATCAGCAGCAGTTCCGTTTAAATTGGTCCTGGTGGGTACTAATCGTATTAAAACTGATAATGGTTTTGCTGTTAAAGTGGAAGGTGACATGAATGCCAGTGGGACTGGCACGCTGATTGCCGAAGGACAGGCGACCCCTGATTTAATGGGCGGCGGGATCAACGTGGTTGGAAATCTGGTCATTGACAGTGGGACCTATGATATTGCAGCAGTCGGATATGAAAAATCCAGCTCTGCAGTTGGAATTCTGGCCGGTGATAATGCTGAAGTTATGACAATGGGTAATCTCAGCATTAACGGCGGGAACATCGATGTGACCGCTTATAATAGTGATTATGCCGGGGCTTTTGGTTTATTTGCTTTTGGCGATCTGGTCGTTAATGGTGGAAATATTAGAGCTTTTACTGATAGTCCAACGAGTTACAGCCGTGGTATCGGAGCTTATGATAAACTGATCTTTAATGGCGGCTATGCAGTCGTCGAGTCGATTGCTGATCATGGTGATGCCGGTGCATTGTTCTCCTATAATAAGATTATTTTAAACAATGGCATTCTTGATTTATGCACATCCGGAGCGGTTGCCAAGGCACTTGTGGCCGAAGGCAGCATTGATATCAGTGCAATTTATGGGGATGTTGACCGTGATGCAGCCTGTTTATATCTCGAACCACTTTCGACGCAAACATTCAAAAAACATCATGTCGGTTCAACCAATCCCAAAACCGGGGTGGATGCCACCGCATCGGAAGCGGCAGTGGCGGGAGCAGCCCTGATCATGCTGATCGGACTTGCTTGGACGGTAAGCAAACGTGGGGCACAGGCCTGAAATTTTGTGGGGTGACGACTGAAGTTGCAATAAATTATCAGCGGTTTGGCGACTCAAATTTGACTTTGCCAGGATGATATTTGTTTCAAAATATGATATGATCATTTTTGCAACCGTTAAACGATGACGTTGTTATTATAATGAAAGGATCTCGTGTCAGCAGTTTCAGATTTAATGATTAGCTGATGCGATGTGAAAATGATGGTTACTTACATTCACGAAACCGAACTGCATAAGGGCATTGAGGCGGCAATGAAGGCTTTAAATCAAGCTGATGTCGTCATTGGGAAGAATCAGGATCGGGAAGACAGTTTAAAAGAAATTCACTTACTGATGGATATCGACAGCGTCCAGGATATAAAAATTACCATGGCGATGCCAACTGGGCTGGAAACCCTGGTGGACTACGTCCTGGAAATAGTTGAAGGCACCAAAGATTTTGAAAAGGACATGTATGGTTATACCTATCATGATCTGTTTTCCCAAAACATTGACTTTGTGATCAATAAACTAAAAGAAGATCCGGGAACCAGACAGGCGACGCTGCATGTCGCCAACCAGGAGGCCGCCAGACTCAATCATCCGCCCTGTCTGCAGCTGATTCATTATACTGTTAAGGACGGCAAATTAAATACCGATGTGGTATTTAGAAGTAATGATGGGGTTAAGGCCGTCGCTATGAATATTTTTGCTCTGATTGAACTCTCAAGAATGATTGCCCGAGAAGCCGGGATCAACGAGCTGGGTTCCTATACCCATCATGCCTTGAGTTTTCATGCCTACAGCCGGGATTGGAAAGCCCTGGAAGGTTACTGCAAATCTTTTGATGACCGTGATTGTACCATCGATTATGAAGATTATCTGGAAGCCTATGACGACTATGCGGACGAATGCCGAGAAAAAAGTATTGAACTGAAAGTAGCTCAGGCGAAAAAGAATCATTAGTACAGTTGAAAAATATATTAAAGCAAAAGCTCTTAATGAGTCGATGACTCGTTAAGAGCTTTATATAATTAAAAGGAGTTGGGTTTATTCAACGCCGGTATTTTGATAGCTCGCATTGAACGCCGTTGGTCGTCACGGCCAAAAGCAACTCCAGAAATTGTTCCGTTGGCAGGTCTTTGTCATTGGCATACCATTTGGCAATCATACTGAGCATGGCCGCACTCTGGTATTCCATTAAATAGCTTACCTCCAGCAGTTCATGTGGGGATAGTTTTTTGTACATTGACAGCACTGTCGGAGTGAGTTTCTTTAAGACTTTTTGCCTGAAGTGGGGATCGCCGTTTTCTCCCAGTAAAACCGGAAGATAGGTTTTGTTTTTTTCAAAAAATTCAAGAATTGATTTCAGAATGGCTTTTTTACGATGATCACGAAATAGATTGCCATAAAAAAGGTTCTTAATCACAATGCTTCTAAAATCCTCAACCGTAATGGTCTGTTCTTCAATTTCTTCTAAAATTTCATAGACATCGTTAAAATACACATAAAAAGTTGAGCGATTGTAGCCCGCAATTTCACAGATTTCCTTGACAGTAATCTTTTCAATGTTCTTTTGGCAATATAACAGCCAAAAGGAATCGATCAGGTTCTGGCGGGTCACTGTAGCAGTTGCTGATAAAGTCGTATTCATATTGGTTACCTCATTGTCGTAATCAGTCTTCCTGATTATATCCGAAGCCACTGGGATTAACAAGAAAATCCAACAGGTTACGGAACTCTGTTGGTTGAAATAAACAGGAATCGGGATTAAAATGAGAATAATCAAATACAATAAAGAGGGAATTAAAAATGGAAATAATCGTCTGTGAAGTGAGTAAATCATTTAAACAACAGCAGGTTCTCAATCAGATCAGTTTGACAATTGAGGCGGGCCGGATCTTCTGTCTGCTGGGTGCATCCGGTTCAGGCAAGACCACCTTGTTACGCATCATGATGGGGGCTATCCCCGCTGATGGCGGGAGCGTAACAATCGGCGGCATTGCCGTACCAAATCGCCAACTGTTGGCGCTGATCGGCTATATGCCGCAAAATGAAGCATTATATGAAGAGTTGTCAGTCTGGGAAAATCTGAAATTTTTTTCGGGTTTGCAACGGCTAAACTGGAAAACATTTGCTGCCGAAGCCGAAGTACTGCTCCAGATTGTTGATATGGCAGCGTGTAAAAATAAGTTGGTGCGTGACTGCTCCGGCGGGATGAAAAAAAGAATCTCATTGGCAGTAGCGCTGATTCATAAACCCAAGCTCCTGTTACTGGATGAACCAACAGTGGGAGTTGACCCGGTGCTGCGGCGTAAAATATGGCTTTATCTCAAGCAGCTGCGAAATCAGGGCACGACCATTTTGGTGACCACCCATGTCATGGATGAGGTTTCTCAATGTGACGATGCCGCTTTGCTTCGTAATGGTCATATCATTGCGAAGGATACCGTTAAGAATTTGATCGATCAGACTCCCGATGGTAATATTGAAGAATTATTTTTTATGGATAAGCATCCTGAAAAGGAGGTCATATCATGTTAAGCATTATTAAACGGATCCTTGGTCAGATGAAAAATGATAAGCGATCATTGGGACTACTCTTATTTGCACCACTGCTGATTCTAACCCTGCTATTTTTTATTCTCGGAGATTCAAATTATATACCGCAAATTGCTGTATACGATATGAATGAAAAATTTGTTGCTGAGCTTGAGAACCATGCCACAGTTATTTTAGAAACCGAAAAACCAGAGGCTGCAGATTATCTGGAGGCCAATGATGTCGATGCGTTGATCTGGGCTGACAGTGCGGGGACACACATTGAATTGCTGGAGAAAAATTCCAAATCCGTTGCTGCTCTGGAAGCCATTCAGGATACCACTCAAGCCTTGCAACCAACGCAAAATGAGTTGATTGTTGACTATGTATATGAAACAGCTGGGGATAATCAACTGGATTCGCTTTCCTATGTTTTTTTGGGCGTGATTTCATTTTTCTTTGTCTTTATTCTTTCGGGAATGTCATTTGTCCGGGAGCGGTTTGGGCAGACTTTGGAGCGGATGCTGATGACTCCGATCAGACGAGTCGATGTCATTGGGGGCTATACCCTGGGGTATGGTTTGCTGGCTGCAGTTCAAAGTGTGGTGATTATCCTGTACGCAGTGTATGTGCTGCAGCTTCAGGTGGAAGGATCGGTGGCGCTATGTACCTTTGTTATGATCCTAATGGCTTTTTCGGCAGTTTCGGTGGGGGCGTTGGTATCGATTTTTGCCAACAATGAATTACAATTGGTTCAATTTATTCCGGTAATCATCATTCCGCAGATCTTTTTCTCAGGGCTGATCCCGATTGACACCATTCCCTTTGGGCTGGGAAACCTGTGTTACCTGACGCCAATTTACTATGGTTGCACGGCCCTGGAAATGATTATGATTCAGGGTAAGGGGGTTGTCGAGATATGGCCCTGGTTAGCGGGCTCAGTCGTTTTTATTGGGGTGCTTTTTTTAGCAAATGTGACTGCGCTAAAGAAATATCGCCGACTCTAAATTGGTGACAAGCGTATCAAAGCTGAGTTTGATACGCTTTTTTTAATGGGAGAGTTCGATTTAGTTCACAACCATCCTGATTTTATGATATCATTCACGTGTAATAGTTTTAAATAGCATTATATAACAACCCAAAATAAAATCAGAAAGAAGAATAGTATGTTAAATCAGGAATACATTGAAGCACAAACGATTATGAATCAGGCCAAAAAAGAGCTGGAATCCATTTTTGACCAGGCTAAACCACAAACACCAGAAGACCAGGAAGCGCATCACAGTTTATTAAAGCTGATTGATCAATTAAAAAGCATGGATGCGTACTATAATCATTTAAAAACAGCAAAAATCGAAGCCTTGTCTCCAAATGAAAAACTGTTTGTCAATCTGATCAAGAAAAACAAAGAAAACTTAAAATAAGATTGGAAGTGAGATCAGCATGAAAGTTATTGCAATTATGGGAAGTCCCCACAAAGGGAAGGGTTTTGAGATTGTGCGGAAGATTGAGGCTGAGCTCTCTCGTTTGGATTCGGTTGAATTTTCATATGTTTTTTTAAAGGACGCAGATTTAAAACTCTGTCGGGGTTGTTTTGCCTGCATTGGCAAAGGGGAGCAGCTATGTCCCCTTAAGGATGATAAAAACAGCATTGAAGCAGAAATATTAAGTGCCGACGGTGTCATTCTCAGTACCCCGGGTTATGCCATGAATGTCAGTGCGCTGATGAAAAATTTTATTGATCGTTTTGCCCACAGTTTGCATCGACCGAAGTTTTTTAATCAATCCCTGATGCTGGTTGCAAATGGCGGCTCTGGTTTGTCCAAGGTTAATGCATCCATGGGGATGACCTTGGGCGGCAGCAACAAGGTTTGCGAATTAAAAATCACCACCACCCCATGGGAAACCACAAAATCTTATGAGGAGCGGGTACAAAACGATATTGAAAAAGCTGCTGATCGTCTCTATCGATCGATGAAGAATAAAAAGCTTGCTTCACCATCGCTGGGGAACCTGATCTGGTTCCGGATGTTTAAAAAAATGGCCAGTCTTTCTGAGCAGAACCTGCCAGCAGATTACGAATATTATCGAACAAAAACCAATTATTTTTATCCAACTCGAGTGAATCCCATAAAAAACGGTGTGGCAGGGATTATCGCCAATATGGGGGTGGCCACCATGAAAAAGCAGGTCGAATTTAAATAGGTGTTAATGCGGAAAGATTAAATCGCTAGTAACGATGGACAATGCATTTATCCTATCGCAAGAATCCCCGAACTAGTGGATGAAAGGTTGTGACGTTCAATGATATCACTGATCTTGGTAATTATTAGAATTGTGGGAATTGTGCTCATTATTTTTTCAATCCTAAAACTTATGAAATTGAAAATAATTGAAAAGAGTGGAATTCAAGTTGAAGCGGTGGTAGTAGGAATGCGCGAAAATAAGGTGCGTACTGGACGGCAGGTATATGATGAGTATACTCCAATTCTGGAATACATGATTGCTGAAAAAGTGTATCGAACGGCCGCATTGGCTTCTCAGGGGGATAAGCGCTATGATTTGGGAGACATCGTCAAAATCCGTTACAAATCGGATAGGCCTGAAGAAATTATGATTCCTGGTGATCATCGCTATTATTTTAATCCGGCTTTATTTGGTATCGCAGGAATTATGATCGAAATTCTGGTTTTATTGACACAGCGATTTCTTTAAAAACTAGATATCGTTTAAGAAACTGAAGATCGGGTGATTTCTATATGAACAGGTCGTCAGGACATTTGATGACGACCTGTTCATTTTGCATGGATTATAAACCATTAACAATATTTATTGGGCAGGTTCCTTTTGAAACGGCTAGAATATTCGCCCAGACCGTTTTATGCATTTTTTCAAAAGCCGGTTTAGTGGTTCCGCCAATATGTGGGCTAAATAGCAGTTTATAATGACAGCTTTCCGGCAGATTAAGCAGTGGGTTATCCAACTTTACCGGTTCCGGGTACAGGGTATCAAGACCAGCCCCGGCGATCTGCCCAGCTGCTAATGCAGCAACCAGATCTTCTTGAACGACCAGCTCGCCCCGGGCTGTGTTGATAAGTAGGGTGGTCGGTTTCATCAGAGACAGCAGGTCTGCATTGATCAGACCAGTGGTTTCCGGAGTTACCGGCAAATGGAGACTGATAATATCGCACTGCTTGCAGAGTTCTTCCAGCGGCAGATAGCAAAGGCCTAATTCGTTCTCAACCGTGCTTTTTCGGGAACGATTGAAATAACTGAGCTGCGCACCAAATGGCTGTAACCGTTTGGCTGTTTCAAGGGCAATGGAACCCATACCGACCAGTCCCACATGACAGGAACCCAGTTCCGGAATACCATCGAGAATAAACGAACCTTTGGCCTGGATCTGCTGACCACTACGTACCAGCTGATCGCCTTCCAGAAGCCTTCGCTGCAGGCCTAATATTAGTAGAATCGTTTGCTCTGCCACCGCAGCAGAGTTGGCGGCGGTATTGTTACAGACATAGATGCTTTTTTCTTTAGCGGCCAGGATGTCGATTTTATTATATCCCACACCTTCGGAATGGATAAGTTTGAGATTCGGCATGTTATCGATCAGGGTTTTGCTGACTTCCCGGACAGCATCCGCAAAAATAAAATCAGCATCACTGGCAACGTTTAGTATTGCATCATCGGTATTCAGGCTTTCACCGAAAACGAATTCCCAGTCTTTGGGGAGGACAGATAAATCAGAAAATTTTTCGACACGCTTTGTTGATGTCAGGATCAGAATCTTGGTCACAGGGATACCTCCGTTGGATAAATTATCTTCATTATATAATGACAGCGATTTAAGTACAACCAAGTTTGTTTAGATATATTTAAATTTTATGGCTTTCATTTGATTGTCAAAGTAGAAATCACCAGCAGCAGCAACTATTTCTGTCCAATCCAGATACTGGCTGTTTTGCTGAACCCAGGCATTCATTGTAGAAAGTGGAATCTGTTCAAAATCCTGCTGGGTGGCAACTAAAAATCCAGCTGATTGTAAGAAGTCATCAAGGCAGGAGAAAACGGTGTGTGTTTTCATAAATGCAGGCGTAAAATAATTTCTGATCAAATCAAGATCATCTTGAATACCAATCACCGAACCGACATCATTAAGAAGATTTGAATGGCCAAATTGAGTTTCAAGGGTTTTCATATACGACCTCCTGGAATTTTAGTATGGTTGAATATTATCTTAATAGCTCTATCTTATATTGTTTTAACCAATGTGACAAGAAAAATTCCAATAATTAAAAAGATCACCGATCACGACAACGATTTCCCCTAAATGCGGCAGAAAAAATTTTGTATGATAGGGTGGTGAACCGCAAACGTCCCTGAAAAGTTGCTGCCTAGATTGAAATCAAAAAGCCTTCCATTGACGTTTAAACGTCGATTGGAAGGCTTTTTGATGGATGTAATTAACTAGCTTTCAAGAGCAACTTTGCCCAGACTGGTAAAGGTATCGGCCTTCGTGATGGTGGTACCAGTCATCGTGTAGTGACCGGCATTATCGTAAGCATAAATATGGACATTGTAGTCACCAAGTTCAGTGTTGTGATCACTGTATGGAATAAAGCAGCTGGCCACATTGCCGTCAACAGTTCCTTCATGCCAGATTAAATCATCCTGTCCGTTGTTTTCGGTCCAGACTGGAAAGTAGACCGATCCGATTCCGCTAAGGTCATCTGAAACCAGCGCAGTGACCTTGATTCCTTCATCCTGATAGTCAGTAACCAGTACATCTGACAAGGATGGGGGGGTTACGTCTGATGCGGCATCAATGTAATCACCGATGTAGATATAACCCTGAAAGCCGCCGACCGAGGTGGCATCTTCAGCTCCAATTGTATAGGTGTAATTTTGAAAGTAGATGCCACTATAGGTGGATTCTGAGAGCGTAACCGTATCACCATTGATCGCCTCAACGATTGCCACATGTCCATCTGAACTGCCACCCCAACAGATTACAGCGCCAAGTTTTGGTGTGGAACCTGAGGGATAATAACCAGTGTTTTGATTATAAGCCCACCAGGAATTTGCATTGCCCATTGCTAAATTTGGCGTGGTTCCTAAAATTTCATACGCTCGGCCAAAGGCATAGGCGGTACAGTTAGGTAGTCCATATCCACCTTGGGAATATGGATTGCTGGCAAAGAAATAGGTGTTATCAGCACCTGGTGCAGTAGTTCTGGCTGTGAATAAGCTGGGCAGAGCTGCCGAGGTTTCAGTTGTTTCCACAGCCTGAGCGATTTCTGTTAAATCGAGCTCGGCTTCTTCTGCCATTACTGACCCTGGTAATAGGCCCAGGCATAATGCCAAGGCAAGACTTACGCAAGTATTTTTTATTGAGTTTTTTTTCATTTGACCTCCAATGTCAAAACATGATGGTGTCACGGTGTTGTGTGTGACTGAAATGCATCATTGATAGTTGCAAATTATTTACAAATTGGCAAAGCGTATAATACATGATGGTTTGATATTTAGCAAGGGTCTGATAAAAACCATTTAAGAAATCTTTGGAGTCAGCTCAGATAAATAAAAGTAAGACGAGAATAAATGGCTTTAAATACAGGGATTTTCATGACAATGAGCAGTTCGAAGTAAATTGACATTGAAATTAACTGCAAATACGATTAATTTTAATTTAAGTTAAAATGAAATAGCTTCCTAAAAAGTAAAATTAAGGTCTGAGAATGAGTCGTGATTGCGTTTTCTTTTTTATGCAAATGCCATTTTTTTCCGGGCCAACAGAAATAAAAAACGATAGTTTTCAGAAAAGTTGCCGCTTAGATAGCCTAAAATGGGGTGAAGAAGCATCTCCGGCAATAAAGTAAAACAAATGGGTTGACTACGTTTAGAAGCCCAAAAGTAAGTAGATGTGAATATGAAATTTACATAGCGCCTTTTGATTCAATAAAAATTTCTTGATAATGCGAATTCAGCAGCTTAATTCAATAGAAACAGCATATCACGTATCTGCCTATTTAGAAAATTCTGGCCGCTCTGATAAAAGATTCAAAATAACAGGGAGGGAGAGTTTTAATTCGAAACCGAGATAAGGTCTTCCCGCGGGATTAAATAAAGTGTATAATAGTTAAGTTATAGATGGAACATTAAAGATTCACATATAAGCCTAAATAGTTGCAAAATGGAAGGATATGAATGGAAAAATTAACATCACCACGGGTCATCGAAGCACTGTTAAAAAAGTATGATCTTCACTTCAATAAACGATTTGGACAGAATTTTTTAATTGATGAGAATATTGTTCAAAAAATTGTTAAAGCCGGAGACGTGAGCGAAAGGGACTTGGTGCTGGAAATCGGACCGGGGATTGGCACCATGACGCAGGCTCTCAGTGATCATGCTGGCAAGGTTATTTCAGTAGAAATCGATAAAAAACTGATACCGGTTCTTCATGAAACCCTGAATGACTGTGACAATGTTGAGGTTGTCCAGGGTGACATCTTAAAAACCAACGTCCGGGAGATTCTGGGAGATCAACTTGTCACAATGCCGCTTAAGATTGTGGCAAACTTACCCTATTATATTACTACCCCCATCATTATGGGGTTTCTGGAATCGGATCTGCCGATTGAAAGCATGACTTTCTTAATTCAAAAAGAGGTGGGCGAGCGTCTATGTGGCGTTCCAGGGACCAAAGCTTACGGATCACTGAGTATCGTGGCACAATTTTATGCGGATATTTCGATTGATTTCGAAGTGCCAGCGCATGTATTTATTCCCAAGCCTAAGGTTGACTCGATTGTAGTCACCCTAAAAAAACTGACGGTGCCCAAAATAGCACTGGAAAACAAGGAATTGTTTTTGTCAGTTGTGAAAGCCAGTTTTCTAAATCGACGAAAAACGCTGATCAATGGGCTGACCATGAACACCCCATTTGATAAAGCGGTTTTAATGGAGGTTCTGGAGGTGTGTAATATTGCACCGGGAATCCGCGGAGAAACCCTCACCGGATCAGATTTTGGCCGAATCGCCAATGAATTGAACAGCCGGATCAGCCAATCAGTTGAATCCGAAGCAATGAACGAATAAGGTTTTTAAGGAGAAAAAAATGATTGAATTAAAGGACGTAACCCTTAAATATTCAAGCACGAAAGGTATTTTCAACTTAAATTTTAGCGTTGAAAAAGGCCAGGTTTTCGGATACGTTGGACCAAACGATGCCGGGAAAACGACCACCATTCGGATGCTGATGGGACTGATCAGGGCTGGACGTGGTAGCGCCACCATCGATGGATTAAATTGCTTTTCCAGAGCATCTGCGATTCAAAAAAATACCGGATATGTGCCCGAAGATGTCGCTCTTTTTGAAAACATGCGGGTCAAAGAGTATTTGAACTTCGTTACTCAAATGCGGGGGATTTTTGGTCAGAAGAATACCAGACTCAGAGATATGCTGATTGAACGCTTTGAGGTTGAAACCCGGGGAAAAATCGAAAATATGTCAAGTGGCATGAAAAAAAGACTGACCATTGTCACAGCTTTGATGCATGATCCCCAAACGCTGGTATTGGACGAACCCACCAGTGGATTGGATCCCCTGATGCAGTCCCGGTTTCTCGATCTTATTTTGGAGGAGAAACGGCGGGGTAAAACGGTACTGTTATCAACGCATAAGTTTGAGGAAGTGGAAAGAACCTGTGATCGTGTCGGGGTGCTAAGAGAAGGCCGTCTCGTGGAAAATATGGATATTGTCAGTCTTCGAGCCGAAGAAACCAAGGCCTATCTGGTTAAATTTGCGGCTCCCCCGAATCTGGAACAGATAAAAAAATATGGTTTCGGCTATCAGCAGTTTTCGCAGAGCGATTATGAGATCTTCTCACCGGGTGATCGGATTGATGTGCTGATGAAAGTTTTATCCCATGAAAAAGTATTAGTGTTTAATTCGAAAAATCAATCGTTGGAAGAAATTTTCCAACAGCATTATAAAAAAGAAATAAAACAGACGGAATTTAAAAATGAAGAAAACAACACCCAGGAAAACGAAGGTAAAATAAAAAGAAGCGAAAGAAAGCCGAAATTAATGCCTAAAAAAACGGAGAAGAATAGAACCCTGCCGGATCCGGAAGAAACAGTAAGAGAGGTGAAAAAAGCATGAGTATTCCATTGTTTCTGAAGAATATTAAAAATAATACCTTGCTGTTGCTGGTTTTTGCAGCGTTGATGTCTATTTATTTAGCGGTTATTATCTATATCTATGATCCTAACGGGATTGGCGCAATGGTCGATATGATGTCGATCCTGCCGACCAAACTGGTTAATGCCCTGGGCTTTGGCACCATTGACAGCGGACTGACCGGATTTATTGCCAGCTTGTTTTACGGTTTTCTGATTTATCTGTTTCCGATGGTATATTGCATCATTCTGGCCAATCGTCTGGTGGCCAAGTGGGTCTATGAAGGCTCATTTACCAGCCTGCTGTGCACCCCCAATAGTCGTATAAAAATCATTGTAACCCAGGGAATTTATCTGCTGGCGTCGATTGGGGTTTTGTTTACGATTCTCTTTTTGGTTGGGTACGGCATGAGTGAACATTTTTTTCCGGGAATGCTGGATGTTAAAGTGTTTTTAAAACTGAATTTAGGGGCTTGCCTGATGACAATGACCATCGGGATGTTTTGCTTTTTCTTTTCCTGTTTGTTCAACAGTACCAAGCCAGCACTATTTTTTGGAGCCCTGATTCCAGTCGGCTTCTTTATCTTGAATACCCTCAGCAAGTTATCTGAACGAACTGCTTTTTTAGGAAAGTTTTCGCTGTATAATGCCTTTGATGGTTTGGCCATTGTCACAGGGCAGAGCAGTATCAGTTTAATCAGTGGTGGTTTTGCAGTCTTTATTGGATTATTGTTTGCGGCGGCGGTTGGGGTATTCAGTCTGAAACGGTTGCCGGTTTAAACGCTCATCATCGTGATGCACATCGGATTTTGCGTTATTGGACTAAATCGTAATATTTTAACGTTAAAAAAGCCAGAATGGTCTTGGGTTAGATCCCAAGATAATTCTGGCTTTTTGATTATTCGATGGTATTTCGTAGGACTCCGATTTTTTCAATTTCCGCTTCAATCTGATCCCCGTGTTTTAGGAATTGTGGCGGATCCAGGGCAAAGCCTACCCCGGCAGGGGTTCCGGTGAGAATAATATCGCCTGGTAATAGGGTCATCCCCTGAGATAGATCACTGATAATGGATGGAATGTCAAAAATCATCCGACCAGTTTTAGAGTGTTGCCGAACTTCACCGTTGACTCGACAGGTGATATCCAGATCAAAGGGAATTCTTAAATCGTTTTTGTGCAGAATCCGAGGACCCAAGGGACAAAAAGTGTCAAGAGATTTACCCTTGTACCATTGAGAATGCTTTTTTTGGAGATCCCGGGCGGTTATATCGTTGGCAATGGTGTAGCCAAAAATATAATCTTCAGCGTCTTCTTTGGGAATATCGGCACCTTCTTTGCCAATCACAATGGCCAGCTCCACTTCATAGTCGATCTGCTTGGTGGCCTTGGCATGGGAAAGAATTACCGTATCTGGTCCAGTAACTGAGGTGGGCAGTTTGGAAAAATAGATCGGATTTTCTGGGACGTCGCCCATGGTGGGGATATTCTTGATTTCCTTGGCGTGATCCGCATAGTTTTTCCCCAGACAGAAAATATTTCTTGGGGGTTTGGGAATCGGCGCCAACAGCTTGACCAGATCCAGATTGATACCCAGGTTCTGATGTTCAGCCATGACTTGTTTGATGTCGGCCAGCAATTCATCGGTTGCCAGAGGAATAAAATCGATCAGACGTTCGGGAAATTTGAGACCCATTAGTTTACCGATGGTTGTAATTGGTAAAACCCTGGTTTCATCGGCGGTCAAAATGCCACCTTCGCTAAATGCGTTATATTGATAAGTTACGAAATACATAAAAATCCCTCCCTTTAAATAATATAGGTATTGAAAATTACAAAACTGATCTTAATACTGGTGTCATTTTTGCAATTATTTATGTTAACATCATACCATTATCTGCTTCGAAATTCCAGTCAAATCATTCAGCATGATCCTGTCGATCTTTAAGCTCAAATATTATCTTAAGATTACGGTTTCTTTTAATCAAAGTCCATTGACAATTAGGTCTAATTAAATTATGATTATCATAATTAAGTATGCGAGCTTTAGTAAGCGAGGCATAAAGGTGCAAAAGGAACGATACATTTAATGAGGGAAGATGCCTGTTAGAAAGTATGCCGCTATTTTATAAAGCGGCTTGTTTTTTGCCCATAATTGTGTTTATGATAGGAGGAACATTATGTTAAAAGGAAGACATTTAATCGAGCCTGGAGACTTTCAACTAAATGAAATTGAATCGATTATGCAGCTGGCTGATAATATTATTGCAGACCCCGAGGGTTATTCTTTGGTTTGCAAGGGAAAATTATTGGCCAGCCTTTTTTATGAGCCTTCCACACGGACACGGTTCAGTTTTGAAGCTGCCATGCTTCGTTTAGGGGGAGAAATCATCGGGTTTGATGATCCCAATAACTCCTCGGTGTCCAAGGGGGAAAGTCTGGGTGATACGATCCGGACCATCGAGTGCTATTCGGATATCGCTGTGATCCGGCATCCCCGAGAGGGAACCGCCCGGCTGGTTTCCAAATTTGCCAACGAAATGCCGATTATCAATGCCGGGGACGGCGGTCATGAGCACCCCACCCAGACTCTGACTGATCTGCTGACGATTCGAAAATTCAAAGGCGGTTGCAACAACCATGTGGTGGGCGTATGCGGCGATTTACTTTTTGGTCGAACCATCCATTCGCTGGTTAAAACTCTGAGCCGTTATCAGGGCATCCGGTTTGTATTTATATCGCCCACTGAGCTAAAAATGCCAGCCCATATTCTTAATCAACTGGATCCGCAAACCTATAAGGAAACGACCAGTCTGGATGAGGTCATTGGTGAATTGGATATTCTTTATATGTCCCGGGTTCAACGGGAGCGGTTTGTCAGTGAGGAAGAGTATCTGCGATTGAAAAACTATTATATTCTGGATAAAAAGAAAATGAAGGGCGCCAAACCGGATATGATTGTCATGCATCCTTTGCCGCGGGTTAATGAAATCGCCACCGAGGTGGACGAGGATCCCCGGGCAGTTTATTTTGCCCAGGCTAAATATGGGATGTATGTTCGGATGGCTCTGATTGCCAAACTTCTGGGAGTGGAGGATAAAAAATGATCAACGTATCGAAATTGAAAAAGGGTATCATCATCGACCACATTGAAGCGGGACATGGTTTTGAAATTTACAAGGAACTCCATCTCAATGATATTGACGATGTGGTGGTGTTACTTAAGAACATTCCCAGTAAAAAAATGAAACAGAAAGATTTAATTAAAATTGAAACCGATTTGCAGATTGATATGACCGTTCTGGGTCTGATTGATCCCAATGTGACCATTAACTTTGTCAAGAATGGTGAGTTGTACAAAAAAATAAGCTTGACCCTACCAACAGTTGTTAATGGCATTATGACCTGCAAAAATCCCCGTTGTATTACCCAATATGAGGATGTGAAGGATATTAAATTCTTTTTGGTCAATGAAGAGAAAAAACAATACCGCTGTGAGTACTGCGACGCCTACACCACTTTTATTGACGAAGAATAACAAAGGAGGAACGATGAAAACCTTAATCAAGAACGTTGAAATGGTAGATGCCGAGGGAAGACGGTTTGGCAAGGTATTAATTGAAGACGGAAAAATAAAAAAAGTCTATAAAGAAAAAGGGAATGTCAAGTCTGAATATGATCAGGAAATCGATGGTCAGGGTTATTTGTTGATGCCAGGATTTATTGATATGCACTGTCATTTGCGGGATCCGGGATTTGAATACAAAGAAACCATGGAAACTGGGATGCAGGCGGCACTTAAAGGCGGCTTTACGACACTGGTGGCAATGGCAAATACCAAGCCCTGCATGGATGAGGCGGCACTTGTTAAAGCCAATCTGGATAAGGCCAAAAATTTGCACCTTTGCAACCTGATTCAGGTGGCGGCACTGACTAAAGAGTTTAATGATTCGAATCTAGTCGAGGTTCAATCCTTGCGGCCGCTGACCAATGTCTTTTCCAACGACGGGGTTTCAATTGTGAATCCAGACATTATGGTAGCAGGGCTAAAGGCTTCAACCGCACATGATTTTATTCTTTTAACCCATTGCCAGCCAGAAACTGAACTGGTGCAGCGCGATGTAGACCTACTGGAAGAAATCGGCGGTCATCTGCATATCTGCCATATCAGCAAAAAAGACACTCTGGATCTGATTGTGGAAGCTAAAGCAAAGGGCCTTGATATCACCTGCGAAGTAACTCCCCATCACATCTTTGCCTCGGCGATGGACTACAAGGTCAATCCGCCGTTCCGGACTTATCCCGACCGCCGCGCCTTAATCGAAGGGATTAAAGCTGGCATCATTGATATGTGTGGCACCGATCATGCCCCCCATTCTGAAGCTGACAAACAAAAAGGGGCTCCGGGAATCAATAACTTCGAAATGGCTTTTGCCATGTATTATACGGTTTTTGAACAGAACGGCATCAGCCTGGAAAAGCTCAGCGAGATGCTTAGCGACGCTCCGGCTAAACGCCTGGGCATAAAGGCGGGACTCATCAAAGAACGATATCCGGCGGATCTGGTTCTGGTGGATCCAAACTGGGAAGGGAAAATCAATCCCAAAGAATTCGTTTCAAAAAGTAAAAACAATCCCTTTGGCGGCGAGACCCTAAAAGGAAAAGTAATGATGACCATGGTGAAGGGAGAAATTAAATATGATAATAATGGACCGGCTCTATAATGAAGCTGTAAAAAAAGGACCGATTTGCGTAGGTCTGGATACAACCTTGAAATTTTTACCAAAATACCTGCTTGATAAGGACTGGTCTGATGGTGAGAAAATAACCGAATTCAATAAAAAAATTATCGATGCCACCGAGGATCTGGCAGCTGCCTACAAGGTGCAAATTGCCTGCTATGAGTCACTGGGACTGGACGGCATGAAAGCCTATAGCGAAACGGTTAAATATGCCCGGAGTAAAGGCATTGTCGTGATTGGTGATGTCAAGCGGGGCGACATTTCGTCCACTGGCGACCAGTATGCCAAGGGTCATTTCACAGGTGATTTCGAAGTCGATATCATGACCGTTAACGCTTATATGGGTGAAGATGCGGTATCACCTTACTATCAATATATTAAAGAAAACAACAAGGGTATTTTTATCCTGCAACGCACATCCAACCCGTCAGCGGTGGATCTCCAGAATCTGGAGGTTGGGGCTGACACCATTTACGAAATTATGGGCGATAAAATCGAAGGCTGGGGCAGTGCTTTCCGGGGTGAAAATGGCTTTTCGGCTATCGGATCGGTAGTCGGACTGACCCGTCCGGATGAATTCGAAGCGATTCGGGCCCGTTGCCCCCATACCTTCTTTTTAGTGCCAGGTTACGGTGCCCAGGGCGGAACTGGCGAAGATATCGCAAATATTCTCAAAAAATCCCGGTGTGCGGTGGTTAACTCATCCCGGGGACTGATCACCGGTCATCAAAAGGCTGGCTGTGAAGATGAGGGCTTTGCTGAGCATATCCGAAAGGCCACTCTGGCAATGCAGGAGGATATTCTTAAATGGCTGTAATCCTAAGTAATTCTCTTGTGTCAGCAGGGATTTTTAAAATGACTGTGGCGTTTACCGGCGACGTTAAGCCAGGTCAATTCTTTATGCTGCGTGCCTGGGACAAAGACCCGCTACTGTCCCGACCGATCAGTGTTCACAATTACGAAGCCGGTCAACTCACCTTTTTATACCAGGTGGTGGGAAAAGGGACCGAAATTTTAGCGCGACTGCAGGCTGATGATGAGGTGACCATCCAGGGTCCCTACGGCAATGGTTTTCCGGAAATCACCGGTGACCTCTGCGTGGTTGGCGGCGGTATCGGAACAGCGCCGCTTTATTATTTGCTGCGACACTATCGTGACCAGAACCCCACCGGTAAGTGTCGGGTCTATTTGGGTTTTCGGGATATCGACTACGGTGTTGAGGCTTTTGCCGCCCTAGCCGATGAAGTGGTGCTTGATGTCGGGGGCATTATCACTGACAAACTTTCGGTTATACCCAGCGAAACGGTGGTAACCTGCGGGCCGGAAATTATGATGGCCGCGGTGGCTAGTGCCGTACCGACTGAAAATACCGTCTACGTTTCGCTGGAAGCCCATATGGCCTGCGGGATCGGCGCCTGTCTGGGTTGCACCTGTGAAACTCGTTCCGGTAATAAAAAAGTCTGTAAAGATGGCCCGGTGTTTGTCCGTGAGGAGGTCTTTAATGTCTAATTATCTGGAAACAAAATTTAATGACATCCGCTTTAAAAACCCGGTGATTCCGGCTTCGGGAACCTTTGGTTTTGGCCGGGAGTATGAAGCCTTTTATGATCTGGCTAAACTGGGCGGCCTCTGCTCCAAGGGGCTGACCTTAGAACCAAAATCGGGAAATACTGGGATGCGACTCTGGGAAACACCGGCTGGGTTGATGAACAGTATCGGTCTGGAAAATCCGGGAATCGATGCCTTTATCGAAAATGAATGGCCCCATCTAAAAGCAATTGATACGGTAACGATTGTCAACGTCGGCGGTAAAGATGAAGATTCGTACCTCACCGCCATTGAGAAGCTGAACGCCATTGATGCCCAGCTGATTGAGCTGAATATTTCCTGTCCCAATGTTAAAGCGGGGGGCATGGCCTATGGGATCAAAGCTGAAACCGCCGGGGAGATCACCAGAAAAGTGGTGGAAATCTCCCGTCATCCGATTATGGTCAAATTGTCGCCCAATGGTGAAGCAGTCGCCGATATTGCCCAGGCCTGCGAGGATGCAGGGGCCCAGGGCATTTCACTGATCAATACGCTTCAAGGAATGGCCATTGATTACAGAAAAAAAGCGGTTGTTTTTGACAACCTCTATGCTGGCCTTTCCGGTCCGGCGGTAAAACCGATTGCTCTGCGGATGACCCATCAGGTATGTCAGGCGGTAAAAATACCGGTGATGGCCATGGGTGGCATCAGTGACTGGAAAGATGCCCTGGAATTTATTATGGCTGGGGCTACCTGTATTCAAATCGGTACCATCAACTTCAATAACCCGCTGGCGCCGCTTGAGATCATCGCTGGCTTGGAAGCCTATTGCATTAACGAAGGACTGACCAATATCTGCGAAGTCAGGGGAATTATTTAATTTAAAATATAGAAATGAGGAATAATATGAGTCAGGAAGTATTAGAAGTATTAAAAGAAACCGATGCTTTTTTGGAAGGACATTTTTTACTATCATCCGGTAAACACAGCGATCAGTATGTTCAATGCGCCAAGGTGCTGCGTTTCCCGGATGCTGCTGCCAAGGTCCTGGCACCGGTTGTCGAGCAGCTAAAAGCCCTGGAAATTGACAAGGTGGTCGGCCCGGCCATGGGCGGCGTCATCGTTTCCTACGAAATCGGCCGACAATTGGGCAAAGAATCTATTTTTACCGAACGTAAAGACGGCCTGATGGAACTGCGCCGCGGCTTTGAAATCAAACCGGGCGAACGGGTCATTATCACCGAAGATGTTGTTACTACCGGAAAATCCACCATCGAAACCAAGAAAGTGCTCGAAGAGCTGGGTGCGGTCGTTCTTGGTGTGGCTTGCATCGCTGACCGCCGGGCAGCCGGGGTTGAAATCAACATGCCCATCTATTCATCCATCAAACTGGAAATCACCGCCTGGGACCCCGACGACTGTCCCGTTTGCAAAGCCGGTCAAGTCGCCCTGGTTAAACCCGGTTCCAGAGGGAATGCCTAGCATTTGAAAAAATGCTTTGAAATATATTAATTTAGGTACCGATATCTTTATTCGAAGTAAGTGTGAAATAAACAGACGTAGTACCGACAATTGTTACATCATGTTGTGACCTAGGGGTCAGACCCTGTGCATCAAGGCGGACACGGCGTAGCCTGCGTGAAGGCAACGAGCCAATCACAAGCTAGCTTGTAGTTGGCGACTGCCCACGACTCATGAGAAATGTTACATTTCTTATGAGTGTCCGAGCTTGCAGCATACAACAGATTAACAATTGGTCGGTACGGAACTTAGATGAAAAACTGAGGTACCGTATAGTTAGTTTACAATTAAAAACAGGAGGAAAACAAGATGAAAAACAAAAAGATTATCGCGTTAATCAGTAATGATTTTGAGGATCTTGAATTATGGTACCCCGTGCTGCGCCTGCGGGAAGAAGGGGTTACCGTTCATGTTGTAGGGGAGATTGCTAACAAAAAGTACATCGGTAAATACGGTGTACCCTGTGTCTCCGACCTGGCCTATACTGACATCAATCCTGACGATTATGACGGGATTCTGGTTCCCGGCGGTTGGGCGCCCGATGCGATCCGTCGTTTCCCGGTGGTGCTGGAGATGATCCGCAACCTCGACAAACGAAAACGGGTCATTGGCCAAATCTGCCATGCCGGTTGGGTCCTGATTTCTGCTGGCATCCTCAAAGGCAAAAACGTCACCAGTACCCCTGGTATCAAAGATGACATGACCAACGCCGGGGCCATCTGGCATGATACACCTTCGATTATCGACGGCCATATTGTTTCCAGTCGTCGGCCCCCGGATCTGCCAGAATATATGATTGATTATATTAAAGTTCTGAAAGCTCAGGATTGATCAGACCTGTAAAATAAGAATAACCGACATTTGTCCATCACTTAGTAAGATAGGCTACAGCGGACAGATGTCGGTATTTTTTGTAAAAAAATGACCGCAGTGAACATAAACTGCGGTCATTGATTAAAGATAAGGCCCCATGGCTTCAATATCCTCATGCCAGACTGCTATCCGGTTTCTCCCGGTTTCTTTGGCCTGATAAAGGGCTTCATCAGCACGGTGCAACAGG
>JABNAD010000200.1_pt1 | contig 48458 bp, 37 predicted proteins | sample 7240381 | NCBI WGS metagenome assembly JABNAD01 (sample SAMN11332834, study PRJNA596920) | anaerobic digester metagenome | biome: digested sludge; isolation source: digested sewage sludge-derived enrichment culture grown on H2/CO2 | place: Germany: Goettingen
ACATTGGCCCTGCGGCGGGAATGCCCGTTATGGAAGGAAAATGCGTGCTATTTAAGGAATTTGGCGGCGTAGATGCTTTTCCTCTTTGCATTGATTCCAAAGATGTGGATACTATCGTAAATACCATTTATCTGATTTCAAAAAGCTTTGGTGGCATCAATTTAGAAGATATTTCGGCGCCCCGTTGCTTTGAAATTGAACGTAAGCTCAAGGAAATTTGTGATATTCCTGTTTTTCATGACGATCAGCATGGAACGGCCATTGTGGTTGCGGCGGCTATGCTTAACGCCATGAAAGTGGTTGGCAAAAAAATGGGAGAGATGAAAATTGTCATCAATGGCGCAGGGGCGGCTGGCATTGCCATTGGGAAGCATCTCATTGCCATGGGTTTTGGGAATATTGTGATGTGTGATATTAACGGCATCATTTGTGAGGGTGAAGAAGGCTTAAATGCAGGGCAAGAGGAAATCTCTCATATTAGCAATATCCATAAGGAAAAGGGGAGCTTGGCCGATGCTATGAGAGGTGCGGACGCTTTTGTTGGTGTATCCCGCCCTAAAATGGTAACTGGGGAGATGGTGGCGTCTATGAACAAGGGTATTGTTTTCGCCATGGCGAATCCCGTTCCTGAAATTATGCCTGATGAGGCATTGGCGGCTGGTGCGGCTGTTGTTGGTACAGGCCGTTCTGATTTCCCAAATCAGATTAATAATGTACTGATCTTCCCTGGAATTTTCAAGGGAGCTTTGGCGGTTCGTGCCAAGGAAATTACAGAGGGGATGAAGCAAAGGGCGGCATACGCCATTGCAGCTATGATTCCTGAAAATGAGCTGCATGCAGAAAATATTATTCCTTCTGCTTTGGACAAATCCGTGGCGGATGCGGTGGCAAAAGCTGTTGCTGATGTGGCAATCGAAGAGGGCATTGCTCGTGTGAAGCCATAAGCTCAGCATAGATAAAAATATCTTGGCTGAACAGTTTCTATCTTCAAAAATTTACTTGCTTTTTTGCAATGAAAAAGAAAAATGGTCAGGCTTTTCATTTGAGAAGCCCGACCTTTTTGTTTTATGGATAAATTAATTTAGTTCACTTTACATGCTTTTTCAAAAACCGAAAGAAAGGTTATATCATCCTCTTTTGTCCGTTTATGGATATGTCCACTCCGTCCCTTTTTTTGCCGCCGCATTTCTCGGGAAAGATGGCGCTCAAAAAGCATTCGCTCAATATTTTCAGCGGTATAAAAAAAGCCATTTGGATGGATCGCCGTAGCTTTTTTTGCCAAAATCAAAGTAGCAAGGCCATAATCGGCAGTGACACAAATATCCCCTTTTTCTGTTCGGTTGGCAATGGCTAAATCAGCACTATCCGCTCCTTGGTCAACAGTTACAACATGGACGTTGGTTTCGGGGTAAAATAAAATATGAGAGGCATCGGTCACCATATAAACCTCTATATTATTTTTTGTAGCTACTTCAACGATAATTTCTTTCACTGGGCATGCATCTGCATCGACAAGTACTTTCATTGTATTCTCCTTTTGCCACAGGTTGAGATGCATGTTACAACGCAAATCTTGGGCATTTTTTATTAAGGACAGAAGGCCAGGTTTTACTTAGGCACACTGCAAAAATTAATATCCCATTTCTTCTCCAACTACAATGACTTTAATTCTTTTTGCCGGTCTGCATAATCTTGTAATCAAAATTTGGCTGCAAATACAATCTGTAGTGGTACAGTTATGGCAGCTACCTGTGGTGACGCAAGGGGTTTTTCCCATAAAACGGAAGGCATTTGTTGCCGCTGCCACGTTTCTTGCCCGGGAAACTGCTGCATCAAGATTTGGAGCTACTTTATTGATACCACAAATGACGATAACATTTTTGGGGCCGAAAGACATGGCAGCAACGCGGTTTCCTGTGCCATCGATGTTCACTAAAATACCATCTTGAGAGAGGGCATTGGTACTAGTAATAAAATAATCAGCCAAAAGGCCTTGACGATGTAAATTTGCAGTTTCCTCAGGGGATTTTGCCAAATCTCTATCAATAACTTCAAAATCTCTGTCATGGAAAGCTTTTGTGAGACCCATGTTACGAATGGTCATGGAGCCTCCCCAAGAAACAGAGCTTTTTTCGGGCACCAATGATACTGCTTTTTCCAAAGCTTCTTTTGCAGTAGGACAGTAATAAGCCTCAAAATGTCTGTTTTCTAATTTTGAAACTACAGTTTTGCCTAATAGTTCAGTTCTCATTTCAATCGGTGTACTCATGCATAAATCTCCTTTCGTTATAAAAATATTGATAGTTTTATTCTAACATAAATTTGCGAAAACCTATATAGTAAACAAAGTTTTATTTTGTCCTTGGCAAGGAATAATACATTAGGGTTTTTCTCGGGGATTCTTTATCTTGCAATAAGAATATGTTTTGTATTATGATAGGGAGAGAATTTGAGAAACGAGGGATACATTATGGCGATAAAAATAGAGAGCCTTCAAAATAAAATGTTTAAGCGGGTAAAAGGCCTAAATTTGAGAAAGAATCGAGATAAAGAAGGCGTATTCGTAGCCGAAGGACCCAGGTTTATTTCTGAAATCCCTTTAGATTGGCCAGTGGAGATGTTTCTGATGACCGAGGCGTTTGCTGAAGAAAATGGCACTAAACTTTTTGAAAATAGGGCAGTAACCTATATCCTTTCGGAGGAATTGTTTTCTCTTTTATCAGATACAGAAAATCCCCAGGGCGTTTTGGCTGTCTGTAAAAAACAGCAAGAGAACAAGGAGAAAATCTGGATAAAAGAAGATTCCTTTTTTCTTTTGGCGGAAGAACTCAATGACCCAGGCAACCTTGGCACAGTGATACGCACGGCTGACGCAAGCGGTGTGGATGGAATTTTTCTTTCAAAAGGTAGTGTGGATGTATACAATCCAAAGGTGTTGCGAGCAACCATGGGTTCAATATTTCATGTGCCTGTGTATCAGAATGTAGTTTTAGAGGAAATTGCGAGAGAAATGAAAAAAAGAGGAGTTTTACTATATGCTGCCCATTTAAAGGGGGAAAGCTTTCCCTATCATTTGCCATTGCAAAAAAGTTGCGCTTTTTTGATTGGAAACGAAGCCAGAGGTCTTTCAGATGAAGCCGCAAATTTGTGTGATGGATGGGTAAAAATACCCATGCCGGGACAAGCGGAATCCCTAAATGCTTCAATTGCTGCAGGAATCTTGATGTATGAGGTAGTACGTCAACGGTTGAACTAGTCTTCGGTCTATGATATCACGGGAATGGGATACGAATAATTGGAACAGGTGTCGGCATTGCCGACACCTGTAAAGTTTCATTTGAGTAATTTATCTTTTATTCATTTTTCTGCGGATACTGTTGGTAGATTAGACAGGTTATTGTCTTCTGTTCCATCGGGGATAGATTTTAGGTATTCCGTATCCTTTCGATGGGCAATCCCAACACCGGCTAATTCTCCTTGTCTGGCCATTTCTATGGCTTGCATCTTATCAATCATTGTGTCATCAGACAGGCGATAGCCTGTGATTTTTCCACTTTGCTTTATCAAACCTGTAATTTTTTTGGCATCTGATTTTGGCGAAGGAATCTCATCTAGTGTGTTTTTCGCTAATGCTTCTGTTAACTCATTTTTATCAAGGGTTTGATTCATATCCACACCTCCTTTTCATTATCTTATCCATAAATTCAAAAAATATAGAAAAGAAGTGTAGGTGCAAATTATGTCAATTTACAATACATGTTTATGCAAGCGCAGCAAAGATTTGGATTAAAGCTATGAAAGATTTATGATTTATATAAGAATGAAACATCTTTCTATATTGCACATTGCTATGAATCAATTGAAATTATAATAAACTCAAGCAATTAAAATGAAAATTCACCTATAAACCACGTTTAAGTTACAAATAATTACATATTATTGACAAATATCACGAATTGTGATATTTTAGTGTAAGATAAAGATAAGAAATGGGGAAAATTCTATACTTTATTAAAATTTAGGTGCTATTTTTCGTAAATTCCTCCCGCCGATAAGGCTGAGGGAGCTTGCGAAAAGTGATGATTAGGAAATGAAAAGAAGCCATTGCAGCTTCTTTTTTTATGGATTAAATTGTAAAATACATATAAAAATAAGTCAGGTTACATAGTTTGAATAAGGCTTTTTAGAAAAAATTTAAAGTTTTCAGGGCAATATTCACAATTTTCTGAAAAATAGGGTTTACATACAAATGTCTTTGTGGTAGTATGTTTAAAAATAACCAAATAAAATTAATTGTGAAAGAGGTTGCGAATATGAATCAGATCAATTTTGCTGCAACTACATACTTTTACTTTTACCGTGTTTTCAGAGATTCAAAGTGAATTTTACTGTGAGAAAAGACGGTTGGTTTTGATGGTTTTTTCTAGAATGAAGGCTAAATAGACTTCGCAGTGAAATTCGCTGCGGAGTCTTTCTTTTTATACTGGGAAACCCAAAATATGTAAGTATGTGATTTTATTATAAATAAAACATCTTTCAAAATTAGAAAACTAAGGGACACAATAAAGGAGGATAAAGATATGATCGTAGTGTTGAAAAACGGAACAAAGCCAGAACAAATTGATAACTTGAAGGCGTGGTTAAAAAGCATGGGTATTGATACGCATATGTCTGTTGGAGTGAATCATACCATTGTTGGTTTGGTTGGAGATACTTCTGGTGTGGACATGGATTTGGTGCGTTCTTTGGATATTGTTGAAAATGTTCAGAGAATCCAGGAGCCTTTCAAAAATGCAAATAAAAAATTCCATAATGAAAGACTTATTGTTGATGTAAACGGCGTGAAAATCGGTGGCGGCGAATTCCAGATTATTGCAGGACCTTGCTCGGTAGAATCAAGAGAACAGGTTTGCTTTGTTGCAGAGTGCGTAAAGAAATCAGGCGCTGGCTTATTGCGTGGTGGTGCCTTCAAGCCTCGTACTTCCCCTTATGCATTCCAAGGCCTATTAGGTGAGGGCATTGACCTTTTGCTTGAGGCAAAAAAAATGACAGGACTTCCTATTGTTTCTGAAATTATGAATATTACTCACTTGCCATTATTTGATCCCGTTGATGTGGTGCAGGTTGGTGCAAGAAATATGCAAAACTTTGAGCTTTTGAAAGAACTTGGAAAGACAAAAAAAGTAATCTTATTGAAAAGAGGTTTAGCAAATACCATTGATGAATTGCTGATGAGCGCTGAATATATTATGGCTGGCGGCAATGAAAATGTAATTCTTTGTGAAAGAGGTATTCGTACCTTTGAAACAAGAACCAGAAACACATTGGATTTATCCATAATTCCTGTTTTGAAAAAATTAACTCATCTGCCTGTAGTGGTTGATCCCAGCCATGCGTTAGGATACTCCTACATGGTGAAGCCTATGGCCCTGGCAGCAACTGCTGCGGGAGCAGATGGATTGATGATTGAGGTGCACAACGACCCTCCTCATGCATTATGCGATGGAGCGCAATCATTAACGCCGGAAGCATTCGATGATGTGGCAAAAGCGGTATTCCAGATTAGACCTTTCGCTTGCAAATTTGACAATTAATTGACGGAAGCTGAAAAGAATGGGCATCCTTACGAAAAAGATGGGAATGTCGTTTCTAAAAGAAAGGAGATTGAGGTGCGTTTATGAATATAGGAGTAATTGGCATGGGACTCATTGGGGGTTCTATGGCAAAGGCAATCAAACAAAAAACGGAACATACTGTGTTTGGATGGGATGAATCGGAAAATGTACGCTTCAGCGCAAAGCTGGCAGAGGCAGTACATGGTATCTTGGTAGAAGGGAACCCTTCCGATTGTGATTTGGTTTTAATCGCTTTATATCCGGGAGCAACAGTGGATTATGTTAAAAAATTTGCCTCTCAATTTAAAAAGGGTGCAATGGTAGTTGACTGTGCTGGCATAAAGCGCGGCGTTTGCCAACCTTTGCAGGAGGTGGCTGCACAAAATGGATTTATTTTCTGCGGTGCCCACCCTATGGCAGGGATTGAGCGAAGCGGATTTACTTATTCAACCCCTGACTTATTTGAAGGTGCAACAATGATTTTAACACCTTATACAGGAACAGATATTGCACCTATGAATGAGTTGAGTTTCTTTTTTAAAAGCCTTGGCTTCGCAAAAATGCAGGTTGCTACCGATGCAGAACATGACCAAATGATTGCATATACCTCTCAATTGGCCCACGTTGTTTCCAGTGCATACATCAAAAGCGAATTATCCCCTAAATTCAAGGGGTTTTCAGCAGGTAGCTTTCATGACATGACCCGTGTAGCAAAGCTTAATGAAACCATGTGGACAGAATTGTTTTTAGACAATAGTGATTTCCTTGCAGACGAAATCGATGGTCTGATTGAACGTTTGCAAGTATACAGTAAGGCCATTCGGGAAAAAGACAGTGACAAATTAAAGGTAATGCTAAAAGAGGGTAAGGAAAAACGCCTAGCTGTAGACGATGTAAAGGAATTTGAATAAGGGGCTGCCCATATGAGAAAAGTGAAGGTAAGTACATCTACACAATATGATATTTTAATTGGAAAAGGCCTGCTGATGCAGGTTGGAAAAGAAATGGCAAGCCGTATTTCCCCTTGCAAGGTGGCAATGATAACAGACGATAAAGTGGATAGTTTATTTTCCGCTACGGTGACCCATTCATTAACAAATGCAGGGTTTGATCTCTGTAAGTTTGTGTTCCCAAGGGGAGAAGGTTCAAAACATATCGGCACATTAAGTGATATCTTAGAATTTCTAGCAGAAAATGAAATGACTAGAAAAGATATTATTGTCGCTTTGGGCGGTGGCGTTGTAGGGGATATGGCGGGCTTTGCCGCCGCAGTTTATCAAAGAGGAATTGATTTCGTGCAAATTCCCACTACTTTTTTGGCTGCAGTTGATTCCTCTGTAGGAGGGAAAACTGCCATTGATTTAAAAGCGGGTAAAAATATGGCAGGTGCATTTTATCAGCCAAAGTTGGTTCTTTGTGATACCAATGCACTGCAAACTCTGCCAGAGGAAGTTTTTGCCGATGGCATTGCCGAGACTTTGAAGTATGGAATTATAGGAAATGAAGATTTATTTAACAGGGTCTCGTCATTAGAATTTACCCAAGACCTGGAAGAAATTATTGAAATTTGTGTGTCTATGAAAAGGGATATTGTAATGAGGGATGAATTTGATAACGGGGAGCGTCAGTTGTTAAACTTGGGGCATACCTTAGGACATTCCATAGAAAAGCTAAGTGATTTTTCCATTTCCCATGGCCATGCGGTAGCCATTGGACTATACTTAATCGCCAATGGGGCAGAAGCAAGAGGTCTGGCAGAAAGTGGGCTGGCAGAGCGCATTGGAAAAGCATTAAGAAAGAATGGGTTACCAGTAAAGACAGAATTTACTCCACAGCAGATTGCCCAAGGAACTTTAATGGACAAAAAAAGAAGGGGAGGAGCTATCAGCTTCGTCTTCCCCGAAAAAATCGGACAATGCCGCATTGAAAAAGTTCCTGTTGGGGAAGTAGAGCAATTAGTGGCGGAGGCCATGAAAAGTAGGTGAAGTGATTGAATATTAAAATCGGAAAAAGCATTCTTAAAGGAAATATAAAAGTGATTTCCTCAAAATCCGATGCCCATCGTTTGCTGATTGGGGCGGCTTTAGCAGATAAACCAACAAAGATATTCTTAGAGGGTTGGTCGAATGATATTGAAGCAACAAAAAATTGCCTTGAAGTTATGGGCTGCAATGTGATGAGGGACAACGACGGCGTACAGGTTACCCCTCTTTGGGGAGCACAAGCAGATGACATTGTGTTGGACTGCGTAGAAAGTGGCTCCACTCTCCGCTTTTTGCTTCCTATAGTGGCAGCTTTGGGAGAACATGCAATTCTAGAGGGACAAGGAAGATTGCCTGAAAGACCCATTGACGTATTATTGGAAGAACTCAGGGATCATGGCTCTTTGGTGAAGGAAAATAATTTACCACTGGTTATGGCTGGGCAAATTAGTGGTGGTGTTTACACACTGCCGGGAAATATAAGCTCTCAGTACATCACAGGTCTTTTATTTGCCCTCCCGTTATTGGAAAAAGATAGTGAAATTCGACTAACCACTAAAATGGAATCCAGAGGCTATATAGATATGACATTGGATACTCTGAAACTCTTTCAAATTGAAATAGAGGAAAAGGATTGGGGATTTAAGATAAAAGGTGGACAAACCTACCGCTCACCCCAAGAAGTTTCTGCAGAGGGTGATTGGTCAGGTGCTGCATTTTGGATTGTTGCAGGAGGCATTGGTGGTGACATTACCTGTACAGGATTGCGAAAGAACTCTTGTCAGGGAGATAAAGAAATTGTTGACTTGATGGAGCAATTTGGTGCAAAGGTTGCTTGGGAAGAGAATGGAGTTAGAGTTTGTGGCGGCAATTTAAAGGGAATTACGATTGATGCCGCACAAATTCCTGATTTGGTGCCTGCCCTTTGCACAGCAGCAGCTTTGGCTGAGGGAACAACGATTATTTATAATGCAGGTAGACTGCGTATGAAGGAAAGTGACCGCTTAAAGGCAATGGCAGAAGGCCTACAAAGACTTGGCGTACGTGTTACGGAACAGCCGGAATCCATTATGATTGAAGGCAGAGGAATACATCCTGTTGGGGAAGTGAGCTTAGATTCCTACGACGATCATCGCATTGTTATGTCCCTTGCAATTGCAGCAGCGGCATTGGGTGTGGAGGCGGTGATAGAAAGGGCGGAAGCTGTTTCCAAATCATATCCTACGTTCTTTGCAGAATTTACACGGTTAGGAGGTGCGGCGGATGTCTTCTAACTATGGAAACAAAGTGAAAATTAGCATTTTTGGTCAATCTCATTCTGAGGCCATCGGCGTGGTGATTGATGGACTGCCTGCCGGAGAAGAAATAGACTTAGAAAAGGCACAGCGTTTTTTAGACCGCAGAGCCCCCGGCAAAAACGCCTATTCGACCCCCAGGAAAGAGGGGGATCAGGCTAGGGTGGTTTCAGGTTTGTTTCAGGGGAAAACCTGTGGAGCCCCTATTTGTGCAATGATTGAGAATACAAATACAAAATCCAAGGATTACGACCAACTGAAAGACTTGCCAAGACCCGGCCATGCGGATTTTACCGCAGAAGTGAAATACCATGGTTTCCAAGACCATCGTGGTGGTGGTCATTTTTCGGGCAGATTGACAGCACCCCTATGCTTTGCCGGTGCGGTATGTTTACAAATATTAGAGCGCAGAGGCATTACCATTGGTGCCCACATCCTTTCTATTCATGAAGGGAAAGATGAAAGCATCAATCCTGTTGATATTACAAAAGATGAATTAATACAAATTGCTGAAAAAGCTTTTCCAACAATAGATGATGGGATGGCGGAAATAATGCAGAATATTATTCAACAGGCTAGGGAGCAAGGGGATTCCGTTGGCGGAGTAATTGAGAGTGTTGCCATTGGATTGCCGGTGGGCGTTGGTGAGCCTATGTTTGATGGTTTGGAAAGTAAACTATCTTCTATCCTATTTGCTATTCCCGCAGTAAAAGGCGTGGAGTTTGGTGAAGGTTTCGGCGTGGCAGAGCTTTTAGGTTCGGAAAACAATGACAGCTTCTATTATATAGAAGAAAATGGTGAGATTAAAACGAAAACCAATCATCATGGTGGCAGCCTAGGCGGGATTTCCAGTGGAATGCCCTTGGTTATTCGCACCGCATTTAAGCCAACGCCATCCATTAGCAAAGAGCAATCAACGATTAGCCTCAAGGAAGGAAAAGATGCCTCTCTAAAGGTAGTTGGGCGGCATGATCCTTGCATCGTTCCCAGAGCAGTACCTTGTGTGGAAGCTGCCATGGCTATCGCTCTATTGGATTTATATGAGGAATATAAAAAGTAAAAAAAGATTTCCCTTTATTAAAAGAGCAGAACCCATGCTTATCTGTAAAATATTTTAAAAATTTATCTATATTAATAAGATTGATATTTCAGAAAAACTAACACAGAACATTTAAATTAGGAATAGCGACTATCAAGGAACCGCTATATTTAAGGAGGAACGAAAGATGGACTTAGATGCTTTAAGATTGAGAGTGAATGAAATTGATGATGAAGTTGCAAAACTTTTTGTAGAACGTATGCAGACATCAGCGAAAATTGCTGAGGCAAAAGCAGAAAAAAATCTGCCTGTTTTAGACCAAAAAAGAGAAAATCAGGTGCTGCAACGGGTGATGGATCAAGCGGGAGAAGAATTTGAATTATATATTAAAACCCTGTATCACACTATGTTTGAAGTGAGCAGAAGCTATCAGGCTGGGCTTCTAACAAAAGAAACACCTCTTTCTCAAGAAATTCTTGCAAATATTCAAGAGCCCAAGCTGGAGTTCCCAAGAAAAGCAGTTGTTGCTTGCCAGGGAGTGGAAGGTTCCTATGCAGAGCGAGCATGCGGAAAGCTTTTTTCTATGCCCAACACCATGTTTTTCAATAGCTTTGAAAGCGTTTTCAATGCGGTGGAGATGGGCCTTTGCCAATATGGTGTTTTGCCGATTGAAAACAGTTCTGCCGGTTCTGTAACTGAGGTTTATGATTTGATGGTTCGTCACAAATTTTATGTGGTGAAAAGCTTGAAGCTGCATATCAATCATGCCCTTGTTGCGAAAAAAGGAATTAAACTTTCTGACATCAAAGAAATTATTTCTCACGAGCAGGCATTGCAACAGTGCAGTGAATTTTTAAAATCCTTACCTAATGTAAAAGTTACAGTGTTTGAAAATACTGCTACAGCAGCAAAGTATGTTGCGGAATGTGATCGTACAGATATAGCGGCACTTTCCTCACCAGAATGCGCTAAACTCTATGGCTTAGATATTTTGAAAGAAGATGTTCAGAATAACGCAAATAATTACACCCGCTTTATTTGTATAGCAAAGAATATGGAGATTTATGCTGGAGCAAACAAAATAAGCTTGATGCTTTCAGTGGCGCATAGACCAGGTTCTCTTCATGAGATGATTGGGAAGGTTTCCTGTCAAGGTCTGAACCTTTCCAAGTTGGAAAGCCGCCCCATCCCAGGAAAAGATTTTGAGTTCCGCTTCTATTTTGATATTGAAGGTTCTGTATTCTCACCCTATGTATTGACACTGCTGAAAGATATGGAACTATCTGCAGAAAAACTATCCTTCTTAGGATGCTATTCAGAAATGTAAGGGGCGATGAAATGAAGATTCTCGTGCTGAACGGACCAAATTTGAATATGCTTGGTATTCGTGAAAAAGGGATTTACGGAAATGAAACCTATGAGGACTTGGTACATTTAATAGAAGAAACAGCGAAAGAAAAAGGCGTCAAGGTGGATATATTTCAATCTAATCATGAGGGCGCCCTGGTTGACCGCATACAGCAGGCCTATTTTGATAAAACAGAGGGTATAGTGATAAACCCCGCTGCCTATACCCATACTAGCGTTGCCATTTTGGATGCATTGAAGGCGGTAAATTTGCCTGCGGTAGAGGTGCACATATCTGATGTAAGCCAGAGGGAAGATTTTCGACAGATTTCCTATGCGGGAAAGGCTTGTGTCAAAACCATAATGGGCAAAGGCTTTTTAGGATATAAAGAAGCGATGCTATTTTTACTGGAAAGAGGAAATGGGAGAGGGGAATAAGCAATGATTTCAAAAAATATGAAGGAATTGGTTGATAAGAGTGCTGCTATCAGTGCACTTTTTACGGAAGGCCCACGACTGCGCAAATTATTGGGGGATGAAAATGTTTTTGATTTTGGAATTGGCAACCCAAACGTAAAAGCCCCCATCTCGGTGAATCAAACAGCAATTGAATTGCTGGAGAATATGGACTCCTTGGCGCTACACAGTTATACTGACGGCGCAGGTATACCTGAGGTACGTCAGGCTATTGCGGAGAGTTTAAATCGTCGTTTTGGTGAAGAATATACAGGAAAAAACATTATTATGACCACAGGTGCAGCAGGAGGCTTGAATGTTATTTTAAAAGTTCTGCTAGATCAAGGAGACGAGGTTTTGACTTTTGCCCCTTATTTTTCAGAATATGATGTATATGTTTCCAATGCAGGTGGAAGTTTGATATCCATTGCGCCTAATATTCCTTCTTTTTTACCGGATGCCCATCAATTGGGGGAAGCGATCACTTCTAAAACAAAGGCTATTATCATTAACAACCCCAATAACCCCACCGGCGTGGTTTATGATGAAGCAACTTTGAAAAAAGTAGCCGATGTTTTAAATAAGAAGGAAAAAGAATTTGGAACAACTATTTATTTGATTTCAGACGAGCCCTATAGGGAATTGGTTTTTGATGGTGTGACAGTGCCTTATATACCTAAGATCTATGGCAATACAATTGTTGCCTACTCCTTCTCAAAGTCCCTTTCTTTGCCGGGAGATCGAATCGGCTATTTGACCATCCCTTCTACGGTAGATGATTTTGAGGATGTGGTTTATGGTGCAGGGGTTGCCAACCGTGTGCTGGGCTTTGTGAATGCCCCTGCATTACAGCAATTGGTAGTTGCAAGGTGCTGTGATGAAAAGTCAGACATCGCTTTTTATGATAAAAACAGAGAGATTTTATACAACGCCCTAATCAGTTATGGTTTTGAATGTGCGAAACCACAAGGAGCTTTTTACCTCTTTGTAAAGGCGCTGGAAGAAGACGATGTTGCCTTTGTAAATAAAGCAAAGGAATTCGGTATTCTTATGACACCAGGTAGAGGTTTTGGATGTAAAGGTTACGTTAGAATTGCCTATTGTGTGGCGAGAACTGTCATCGAAAGAGCCCTTCCTTCCTTTGAAAAGCTGGCAAAGGCATATAAAAAATAAATTTTAAATATTCAATTGGCAGGTATTGCATAAGCAGTACCTGTTTTTTTGTGTATGGGGAGGGAAGTGGAGAGGGAAGTAAAGGTTTTTCCTTTAAAATGAAATTGGTGAACAGATTTATTTGGGTGGGTGGATAGTGGTGGTGAAATAAATTGTCGTTTCTCGTTGAAATATTCTCTTATATGAGTATAAACACTGAATTATCAAGGTTTTTTTCTGAAAACCGCAGAATTTTTTTGTGCTATGGGGCTTGCCTATTTCCGTTAAATATATTACAATGTGGTTAATAGTGGTGGAAAGTGGGCGAAAATGGTTTGGAATGCCCTGTATTTCCCTGAAAAGGTGAAGGGTGGTGACTACAAAATGTTTCTCGGTGAATTTCAACATTCCATTGATTCCAAAGGGCGCTTAATTGTGCCATCAAAATTTCGAGACGGCTTAGGTGAACATTTTGTGGTAACCAAAGGTTTGGATAATTGCTTATTTGCATATCCCAAAAGTGAATGGGCAATTTTTGAAGAAAAATTAAAACAGCTACCTTTAACTAGCAGTGGTGCAAGAAAATTTGTCCGCTTTTTCTTTTCGGGCGCCATCGAATGCGATTTAGATAATCAGGGAAGAATAAATTTGCCTGCAAATCTTAGAGAATATGCAGGATTAAAAAAGGACGTTGTTTCTATTGGAGTAAACAATCGAGTGGAAATTTGGAATAAGGATGATTGGGCTGAATATAACAACGAAGAGAATTTCATTAGCAATGAATTGGCTTTTGAAATGGAGAATTTGGGGATTTAATTAGACAATGACACAGGGACAAGCCTTGGACGAGAAAATAAGAAAATAAGTTTTGGTACTGAATTTTCTTTGAAATCCACGGTTTGACTGCTTGATAAAATATTTTAAATCAATACAAGGGATTAATGTAAATCAGAAAGGATAAAGATGGCGGGATTACGCTGTCTAAGGTGGCCATTTTGGAATTTCATCATGTTTCCGTACTTCTTCGGGAGTGCATCGAAAATTTAAAAATTAAACCTGATGGGGTTTATGTAGATGGAACAATGGGCGGTGGCGGTCATTCCTTAGAAATTGCAAAAAAGCTGACAACAGGCAGACTGATTTGTATTGATCAGGATTTGAATGCCCATAAGGCGGCAAAGGAAAGACTAAAGGAGCATTTGGATAAAATCACTTTTGTGCACAATAATTTTGGTAATATCGGCAGCATTCTGGATGAACTGGGTATTGAAAAAATTGATGGAATGCTTTTGGATATAGGGGTTTCTTCTCATCAGTTGGATGAAGCAGAAAGAGGCTTTTCCTATCAGCATGATGCACCTCTGGATATGAGAATGGATACGACCAACCCATTTTCTGCGTATGCCATTATCAATGAATATAATGAGGACGAGTTAAATCGTGTTATTTTCAACTATGGTGAAGAACGTTGGGCAAGAAGAATTGCACAATTCATCGTACAGGAAAGGCAAAACAAGCCCATAGAATCAACGGGTGAATTGGTTGAGGTAATTAAAAAGGCAGTGCCTAAGGGCGCCAGAAAGGATGGTCCTCATCCTGCGAAGAGAACTTTTCAGGCAATTCGCATTGAAGTAAATGGTGAGTTGGAGGTTTTGCAGCAGGCCATTGATGCCGTGGCAAATAGATTGAAGCCTGGCGGAAGACTTTGTATCATCACGTTTCATTCTCTGGAGGACAGAATTGTAAAAGAGGCTTTTCGTAAGCAAGAAAACCCTTGTGTTTGTCCCCCTCAATTTCCTGTTTGTATGTGTGGAAAAAAGCAAACAGGTAAGGTGATTACAAGAAAACCTATTATATCTAGTGAAGAAGAACTAGAAATGAATCCCCGTGCCAGAAGCGCAAAGCTTCGTGTATTGGAGGGAGTAGAAAACTAAATGGAAAGGGGTATTAGGCATGGCAGCGAAAAAATATAACAGATATGGAAATAATTTTAAAGGTTCTTCCTACTATGCCTACGGCAACGTCGCATATGACGTACAGCCGGAATACACCCCTTATTATACAGATGAAGAAGAAAAAAATCGCATTGCAGAGGAAAAAGCCCAAAAGGCAGAAAACAGAGAAAGCAGGATTACTGCATTCAAATTGATTATTATTATGATTATTCTTTTTGCAGGAAGCATTGTTTTCATGGGTATGAATGTTAGAGTGGCCAACGAGAGAGTGGAGCTGCGGAAGGATAAAAATCAACTTGCCGAATTAAAATCAAGCAACGCCATTTTGGAGGCGGAGCTAACGGAGCAGATTGATTTGGGCTATATTAAGGAGCAGGCTACAACACGCCTTGGTATGGCTGAACCTCAGCCTTATCAAATCGTATACATAGACGTACCAAAGCAGAGCTATACTGTGCAATATGCGGCGGACACAACAAGTGAAGACAATAATTCTGGTTTTTTAAAATTTAAAAGTCGATTGAAAAAGGATTGATGTATGATGAAAAAAACGACAACAGGAATAAAGGCAAACGGAAAATTTGCTTTTATTCTTTTTGTGTTTATGGCAGTATTCACAACTATTTTTGGCAGAATCGTTTATCTGAAGGTAGTTCATGGAGAAGAGTATGAGGCAGCTGCGAAAAATCAGCAAATTAACCGTTATGATGTAGTTATTGCTGCCAACAGAGGGAGCATCCTTGACCGAAACGAGCAAGTGCTTGCAATCTCCACGGCGGTTTATAACGTGGTTCTTGACCCTTTGATTTTAGCAGAAAATAAAGAAACCGAGCAAGAAAAAACGATAAAAACATTGTGCCAGAAATTTCCAGAGTTGGACTATGCAACCTTAAAAGGCTACATTACCGTAAATCCCGCAACTGGAAAAATAAACTTACCGAACAACTGGAAATACTTAGTGAAAGAGATTGATCGTCCCTTAAAAGAGGAGCTAGAAGCTCTAAAATTAAAAGGGGTTTATTACGAGCAAACAACAAAACGCTCCTATCCTTTGAAAACGTTAGGGTGTCACTTGCTAGGCTTCATCCGAGGCGATGCGCAATGGGGCATTGAGGGGAAATATGATGACTATATGGTAGGTACACCTGGACGCTCTTTTATTCTGTACGATGGTGCCGATGGCGTTTCTTATCAGGATTATCCTGCAAAGGATGGTGATACTGTAGTGACCACCATTGACTACACCATTCAGCAGTATGCCGAAGAAGCTGTGGCAGAGACTGCCGCCAAGTGGCCATCTGAGCATATTGCCTCGGTTGTGATGGACCCCAGTACAGGGGAAATCATTGCTTTGGCGGAATCCAATCCCTTTGATTTGAATCAGCCCGGAACACCATTACAGACTGAAACAGACCCTGCATTTAAGACTGCATGGGGAGCTAAAAGCAGCAAAGATCAAATGGATTATTTAAATAATATGTGGAAAAACTTTACTATCAGCAGTACGTATGAGCCAGGTTCCATTTATAAGCCTTTGATAGCGGCCGCAGCGCTGGAAGAAGGGGTGATTACTCCACAAACAACCTTTTATTGTGGTGGTTCCATAGATGTAAGTGGTACGCCAATTCACTGTCATTTAAGAACGGGACATGGCACTGTGAATGTAAAAGAAATTTTAGCGCAATCTTGTAATGTAGGTATTATTCAGATTGCCCAGAAGCTTGGAGCTGAGAAAGTATACCGATATCAAATGGAGTTTGGTTTCGGTAAAAAAACGGGCATCGATTTACCAGGTGAAGAGGATGCTTCAAAGGTGCTTCACTCTTTATCAGGCATTGGCCCTACAGAATTGGCTACCATTTCCTTTGGACAGACCTTTAACTGTACAACGATTCAAATTATTACAGCATTTTCTGCTTTGATAAACGGGGGGAATATTATGAAGCCTTACGTTGTTTCTCAGGTCATAGATCCAAATGGTGATGTTGCATTTGAGAATAAACCAGAGGTAGTGCGTCAGGTTATTTCCAAAAAGACTTCTGATTATTTGCGCATTGCCCTAAAGGCAACTGTGGAAGAAGGAACGGGTAAGAAAATACAGATTCCCGGTTATTCTATCGGATGTAAAACGGGAACTGCGGAGCAGGGCTCCAGAGAAAGAGATGACCTTTGGACATTGACCCATATGGCATATTTCCCTGCTGAAAATCCAAAGTATATAATCCTTTCGGTAATTCATCTTCCTGAGACTTATGTGGATGGGGTACAAAGCACTGCCCCCATGACAAAGAGTTTGATGGAAAAAATAATAAAATATAAGAATTTGGAACCTACGGAAAAAGCAGCAAATGCTTCAACGTTGACCACGAAGGCAACTGTTAAGCTCCCTGACTATGTTGGTAGTTCAGCTTATGATGTTGTGTCTGATTTGGATGGAAAAGAATTAACCTATAAAGTGGTAGGAACAGGCAATACCATTACAAATCAGGTGCCTAAGGGTGGTACGCAAGTAGAAAAGGGTAGTGAAATTATTTTATATGTGCAAAGATCTGAAAAGGATGAAGGGGCAGCATCTGTACCAAATGTAGTTGGCAAAACCTATAATGAGGCAACGGCAGCTTTGAAAGAGGCAGGCTTTGAAGTGGTTTTTGAGGGTGAGACTGAAGGAGTTGTTTCTTCTCAGAACCCTAAATATGGTGTATCAGCCAAAAAGGGCTCTGAAGTTAAAATACAGCTCACAAAAAAGGATGGGGATAAAAAAAATACATCTCAAAGTGAGTGAAATTATAACGTTAAACAGTAATAAATTTTCAATGTCTATATATTTTTGAATGATCGCTGAGGTTAAGAGCAAGATTTACAATAGATATGTTATCTAAGTTCAAAAGGAGATACAGTCGCCGTTATATTTTCATAACCTAAGACTTGTCTTTCTGAATTAAACGCATACACGCCCTGTTTTTTCCATATATTTTTTATAAATGGAGAAGACAGGGGTGTTTTTCATGGAAAGACCACCTATAGGGGTTAAAAAAAAGCTGCTGGTATTTTTGTTTGGGGCAATGTTTGGTTTTACACTATTGCTCGGCAGAATTATTTATATTGAGCTGTTCCGTTCCCAGCAGTGGCAGGAAATGGCCTATGAACAGCAAACAAGAGATAGGCTAATTATGCCGAAAAGAGGCAGTATTTTGGATAGGAATGGTGTGGGAATTGCGTTGACGGAAACGGTAAATGCTGTTAGTGTTATTCCAGTACAAGCAAAAGATAAAGAAAAAACCGCATCTTATCTAGCGGAAAAATTGGATTTGGATTATGAGACTGTTCTAAAAAAAGTTCAGGAAAAAGTGGCTTTGGTTAGAATAAAAACCAAGGTTGACAGTGAGCTGGCGGCGGAGATTCGAAAAGCGGAAATCCCTGGTGTCATGGTTGATGAGGATGTAAAGCGGGTATATCCCTTTTCGGAAATGGGTGCCCAAGTAATTGGTTTTGTAGGGAAGGACAATCAGGGCATTTTGGGTCTTGAGGCAAAATACGACGATATTTTAGAGGGTAAGCAGGGAAAAATTTTGACCCTTACCGATTCCAGAGGAAATGAAGTTGACAGTCAACAGGAACGAATTCCTCCTGAGGATGGAAAAAATCTGGTGACTACCATCGACGTGGTGCTGCAACAATATGCAGAGCAAACCATTGCAAAAGCGGTTGAGACGAAGGACGCAGATCATGGACTAATCATTGTCTTGAATCCACAAAACGGTGAAATATATGCTATGGCAAATTATCCATTTTTTGACTTGAATGATCCGTTTACCATTAATGATGACGCTTTGGCGCAAGTTTGGAGCACCCTTTCAGAAAAGGAACGAAATGATTATTTGAATGCAATGTGGCGAAATACTGCCATTAATGATACCTATGAGCCGGGCAGTACTTTTAAAATTGTTACCTCGGCGGCGGGGCTTGAAGAGGGTGTGGTAACGCCGGAAAGCACCTTTCAATGCAACGGATTTTATGTAGTTGGTGATAGACGAATTAAATGCTGGCGTTTTCCCCGTACCCATGGTACGGAAACCTTTGTGCAGGGTGTACAAAACTCCTGTAACCCTGTTTTTATGCAGGTTGCCGAGCGAGTAGGTGCAGAGAAGTTTTTGAATTATATGAAGAAATTTGGTTTTGACCAAAAAACAGGAGTTGACCTTGCCGGTGAAGCGGTTGGCATTATCCATAAGCTTGAAAACATTGGCCCGGTAGAGCTGGCGACAATGAGCTTCGGTCAATCTTTTCAAATTACACCGCTACAGCTTTTAAGAGCGGCAGCGTCTATTGTGAATGGTGGGAACCTTGTAACCCCCCATTTTGCAAAGGGAATTGCTGATGAAGATGGAAATATGGTTGAAGAATTTCAATATGAAAAAGGGGAACAGGTCATTTCAAAGGAAACATCTGAAACCATGAAGATGATACTGGAAAGTGTAGTATCCCAGGGAACTGGTAGCAAGACCTACATTCCGGGATATCGCATTGGCGGTAAAACAGCCACATCCGAAAAGTTACCACGTAAAAGCGGTAAATATATTGCATCTTTTATGGCCTTTGCACCGGCAGAGAACCCCCAAATAATGGCGTTGGTTTTGATTGATGAGCCTAAGGGCGTTTACTATGGTGGTACCGTGGCAGGCCCCGTAATGCAGGATTTGATGAAGAATACTTTGCCATACATAGGCATTGAACCAGTTTATAGTGAAAAAGAAGCACAGGAGGCGGCAAAGGAACAAGCAACTATGCCTGAGGTGATAGGAATGAGCTATCAGGAGGCAAAAAATACGATACAAAAAGAGGGATTGTCTGTTAGCGTTCGAGGAGAAGGAGAAACTGTGCAAAGGCAACTTCCGCCCTCGGGAGAAACGATAAATAAAGGAACACAGGTAATTGTTTATTTAGAATGATTAGAAATAACTTAAAAGACGTATTTTAAAATAACCTTCTTTTATTATTATATTGTAAAAAAGAGACTGGAAATGGTAAAAATAATTGGTAGAAGACCGTAAATGTGGTATACTTTTCCTTGCGATTTCCACTGGTAGACAAATTTGGAATGGTATGATTTAAAGGAAAAGATACCCCATTTACGAAGTAATGATTTACCTATTTGAAAGATTTAACTTTTTATTAGTCAAAGAACCAAAAATACTTTTTGAATACTATTGAAAGCTACTATGCCATATTTTATGAAAAAAATTATAATGAAACACGAAAAAGTGTTGTAATTACTGCTCATTGAATTTAAAATGATGAAGTGATTTTACATAAATGTTTTAACTGACGACAAAAGCTTTCCTCAACATATGCCGAAGGCTGGCAATCGTTTAACCAAAGGAGGAAACAGCCATGAAATTGCAAAAGCTGTTGGAAGGAGTTTCCTATAAATTACTACAGGGAAATCTATCCATTGAGGTCGAAAAAATTGAGTATGACTCCCGAAAGATTCTTGCGGGAGATGTTTTTGTGTGCATAACCGGTTTTCAAGTGGATGGTCATAAGTTTGGAACGAAAGCAGTAGAAAATGGGGCTGTTGCGTTGATTTGTGAACATATGCCTCATGGGATCGATGGGGAAATTTCGGTTGTACAGGTTGAGAATGCCCGTGAGGCTTTGGCCCTCATGGCGGTGAATTATTATAATTTACCTTCTGAAAAAATGCATGTAGTTGGTGTTACTGGAACAAACGGAAAAACCACTACCACATATTTAATCAAGTCTGTATTAGATCATATGGGGAAAAAGGTTGGCATTGTGGGAACCATTGAGAATCGCATTGGGGACAGAATACTCCATACGGAGCGTACTACGCCAGAATCCAAGGAACTTCAGGAGTTGTTGGACACTATGGTAAAAGAGGACGTAAGCCATGTAGTCATGGAGGTTTCTTCCCATTCCTTAGATTTGCATAGGGTAGATGGCATTGTATACGAAGTTGGAATTTTTACAAACTTAACCCAGGACCATTTGGATTATCATAAAACCATGGAAAATTATAAAAAAGCAAAATCAAAGTTGTTTCAGCGGGCAAAAAAAAGTGTAATTAATTTGGATGATGCCGCTGGAAACTTTATGAAGGAGAAGGCCACTGGTCAAGTATTGACCTTTGCTGTTGATAACGCCGCTGATTTGCAGGCAAAAGATATAGAAGTTACTGCAGAGGGCACGAATTTTTCCTTGTCTTGGAGTGAAAAAGAATATCAAGTCCATTTGAGTACACCTGGCAGATTTAGTGTTTATAACGCCCTGGGTGCAATTGGTGCATGTTTGCTTCTGGAAATTCCCATGGAGGATATTATTATGGGGCTTCAAGAAAATCATGGGGTAGCTGGTCGTTTTCAAGCAGTGCGCAGTAAAAAAGGATATCAAGCAGTTGTGGATTATGCTCATACACCTGATGGGCTAGATAATATTTTAAAAACTGCCAGAGAGTTTGTCAAAGGACGCATTATTACTATTTTTGGCTGTGGTGGTGACAGAGATAAAACAAAACGGCCAATCATGGGTGAAATTGCTGGGGATGGTTCTGACTATTGTATTATTACATCGGATAATCCCAGAACTGAAGACCCTCTAACTATTTTAGACGAGGTAGAGGCAGGGATGAAAAATACCAATTGTCCCTATAAAAAAATTGCTGACAGAAGAGAAGCGATTTTGGAAGGTGCGAAAATGGCAAAGGCCGGCGATGTAATTATCATTGCAGGAAAGGGACATGAAACCTATCAAATATTTAAAGATTGTACCATTCATTTTGACGATATGGAAGAGATACGAAAGGCTTTTGGTGAGGATTGCTTATGAAAAAAATGACCATTGGAGAAATCATTGAGGCAACGAATGCGCAGGTAATTGCAGTTGACGGTCTGGATGAAGTTTTAAATAAAACCATTTCTCATATTACCCAGAATTCTAAGGAAGTGACAAAGGACAGTCTGTTTTTCGCTGTACAGGGAGAGCGTGTGGATGGACATCAGTTTATTGAGGAATGCTTTGAAAAGGGCATTGCTGCTTGCTTGTCCTCAAAAGTAATTGCGCCAAAAAAAGGGAGCGTTTTACTTTTGGTTCCTGACGTAAAAAAGGCTTTGCTTAAATTGGCGGCACATTATAGAAATAAATTTGATATTCCTTTTATCGGGATTACCGGTAGTGTTGGGAAAACCACTACAAAGGATATGGTTGCTTCTGTTTTAGGGCAGAAATATGATGTTCTCTGGACACAAGGGAATTATAACAATGATATTGGTGTTCCTTTGACATTATTCCGCTTGGAGGATCATCATGAAATTGCAGTGATTGAAATGGGTATGAACCATTTTGGGGAAATTCATACATTGGCGGAAGTGGTTCGTCCACAGTTAGGGTTGATTTCTAATGTTGGTGTTGCTCATATTGAGTATTTGGGCAGTAGAGAAGGCATTTTGAAGGCTAAATGTGAGATGTTTGATTTTATGCCGGAGGATGGCGTTGCGGTATTAAATGGAGACAATGATATGCTGGGCACTTTGGAGGGGAAGCTTCCTCAAAGACTGCGTTGGTTTGGTATTGAAAGCAAAAAGGATATTTATGCTGAAAACCTTGAGCTTATGGGCATGGAGAAAACAAAATGTACCATTCATACGCCGGTGGGTTCTTTTGATGCGATTATATCAATCCCAGGAGAGCACATGGTTTTGAATGCCCTTTCCGCCGTTGCCGTAGGGCTTGAGATGGGTCTTAGCTTTACTGAAATAAAAGGAGGCATTGAAAATTTTGTGCCTACTAAAAATCGAATGAACATTATGAAGCTAGAAAACGGCATAACGGTTTTAAATGATGTTTATAATGCCAATCCTGTATCTGTGAAGGCATCACTGAATATTCTTGCAAATGCAGATGGCCGTAAGGTAGCAATTTTAGGATTTATGGGAGAACTTGGAGAATACGCAGCCCAAATGCATGAAGAGGTTGGAGCCTATGCTGCAGAAAAAGGAATTGATCTCCTATTTTGCATAGGCGGGTTCAACAGTGAAATGGAGCGAGGCGCAAAAAACGGTGGACTCAAAGAGGTTTACTGCTTTGATAGTCAAGAGAATTTTTGGAACGAAGGTTTGGCAATGCTGAAAAATGGGGATGCTGTTTTGGTGAAGGCATCCAGAAGTATGGCATTGGAGAAAACCGTAGAAAAAATACAGGGAGTGAACTAAAGTGGGGTCATTGGAACAGGCGGTATACGCGATCATTATATCTTTTGTGGTGGGGGTTATCCTTTGTCCGGTTATGATTCCTATGCTGCATAGATTAAAGTTTGGGCAAAATGTACGGGATGATGGACCCCAAAGCCATTTGCAAAAGCAAGGGACCCCAACAATGGGGGGCATTGCATTTTTAATTGCATTTGCTATAGCAGCAACCTTTTTTATGAAAGGGAATACCGATGGAACGGTAATTGTTTTGGTAACGGTTTGCTATGGTATTATCGGGTTTTTGGATGATTATATCAAGGTTGTAAAAAAACGTTCCCTTGGACTGCGGGCGATGCAGAAAATATTGCTCCAGCTCATTGTGACAGGGGCTTTTTGCTGGTATATGTATTATAGCGGCATTGGCACAGAAGTTTACATTCCTTTTGGTCGTGGAGCAAGTATAGATTTAGGAATTCTTTTTGTACCATTTTTATTTGTAACCATACTTGGTACAGTAAACGGGGTTAACTTGACCGATGGCTTGGATGGTTTGGCAGGCGGTGTTACGCTGATTGTGGCAGCATTTTTTGCCGTGGTGGCTTGGGCGGCAGGAAGCACCGTTTCACCCATTTGTGGGGCGATTATTGGTGGATTGTTGGCATTTCTGATTTTTAATTCCTATCCTGCAAAGGTTTTTATGGGAGACACAGGTTCTCTTGCCTTAGGAGGATTTATTGCCGCTACGGCTTTTATATTGAAGATGCCAATTTTTATTTTGATTGTAGGCTTTATTTACCTGTTGGAATCCATCAGTACAATGCTTCAGGTGGGTTATTTTAAGCTGACAAAACGTAAATATGGTGCGGGAAAAAGATTGTTTAAAATGGCACCTTTTCATCATCATTTAGAGCAGAGCGGTTGGAGAGAAACAAAGGTTGTCACTCTTTTCTATGTGACGACGGCAATGCTTTGTTTAATTGGTTTTTTGGGCTGCAATGATATGTTTTAAAAGGGATATACTATGTTTTGCTTCAAAGCATATTTCAGTTGAAAGGGTTTTTATGAAAGAAAAGTATGGTTTGCATCAATAAAAATGTTCTATAGTTTTTAACTTCTGCATAAAATTCGCTGAATATGGTAGTTCCATAGTGAAAATATTGGTTTATATTTAGAAGAGATATTTTTTTGTTTTACTGAAAACTTTTGGAAAGAGGGAATCTAAATTGGACTATAAGGATAAAAAAGTTTTGGTTTGCGGTATGGCGAAAAGCGGCATTTCTGCTGCCAAGCTTTTAAATACACTGGGGGCGAGTGTTACCCTTCAGGATATGAAAAAACCTGAGGAAATAAAAAATTCTCAGCTTTTAGAGCAAGAGGGGATCACTCTTTTCCTTGGAGGAAATCCAGATGAAATTGTTTTAAACCAGGATTTAATTGTGCTAAGCCCAGGGATTCCATGTGATCTTCCATTTATTCTCAAGGCAGAGGCAGGTGGGGTTCCCGTAATTGGCGAAGTTGAATTGGCATATACCCTTACGCCCTGTCCTGTGACGGCAATTACAGGTACAAATGGAAAAACCACTACAACTACTCTTGTGGGGCAGATTATGCAGGCAGTAAAGCCAAATACGGCGGTGGTGGGAAATATCGGGGTTTCTTACAGTGGAGAGGTTTCACGGCTAACAAAAAATGATTGGGTAGTGGCGGAAATCAGCAGTTTTCAGATGGAAAAGGCAAAAACTTTTTCTCCGCATATTAGTGCAGTATTGAATATTTCGCCTGACCATCTGAATCGTCATAAAACCATGGAAAATTATATTGCAATGAAAGAACGAATTTTTGAGAACCAAACGGAAGAAGATTTTTGTATTCTAAATTATAGTGATGATGTGTGCCGAAAGATGGCGGCAAAAACAAAAGCGAGGGTGTTTTTCTTTAGTAGTCAAGAGTCTTTAGATGAGGGCATTTATCTGGAAGGCGATATGATTTGTGTACGCTGGGATGGCATTCAGGAAAATTTAGTTTCAGTTCATGAACTGCAAATATTGGGCATTCATAATTATGAGAATGCCATGGCGGCTGCAGCAATGGCAATTGCAGCAAATGTTCCATTGGATATAATCAGAGAGGTTTTGAAAAATTTCTGTGGCGTTGCCCATAGAATTGAGTATGTTGCTACAGTGGATGGCGTAGATTATTATAATGACTCTAAAGGCACCAATACAGATGCATCTATACGTGCAGTGCTTGCCATGAGAAAACCCATTGTTTTAATAGGTGGAGGCTATGATAAGGGTGTATCCTTTGATGAATGGACGAAGCTTTTCCCAGGCAGAGTGAAGCATCTTGTTTTAATTGGTGTTACAGCCCAACAAATCAAGGAGTCTGCGGAGAAATTTGGTTTTACTGATATTTCTATATGTGAAACCTTTGAAGAGGCTGTCAATCTTTGCAGAGAAACATCTCAGGGTGGGGACTGTGTTTTACTTTCTCCTGCTTGTGCAAGCTGGGGGATGTTTGATAATTATGAGCAACGAGGAGATATGTTTAAAGAACAGATAAAAGGATTTAACGCTTAGGGATGCTAAAACTGGAAAGGGAATTGAAAGGCAAAGACCTTAGGAACGCTGTCACCAAAACCCAGCAATGGCTTTGCCCTTAACCCAATATGGAAAACTTTGTTTCCCAAGGGAAAGTATTAAATATTGATTGTATATCAATCAAAACATAGTTTTTGAAAAAGGTTCAAGGGATGAAATTCATTGCGGAGATTAGGCAGGCCTTAAGGTTTTGTGGTTGTTTTCCAAGGGGAAGTACTAAATAAGGATCGAGGGATAAAGTCCTTTGCAGAGATTGAGGTAGCGCATCAAGGTCTAAAGACCTTTGTATTATTTAAGGGAATGAGCTCAAGGTTTTAACTAAAATCGGAAGAAACGGAGTGAGGAAATGGGAAGAGGGTATAGCCAAAGGAAGGGTCCAACTGCAAAAAGAAAGCGAATTAAGCCCGATTCCTTCGATTTCACGGTTTTGTTCGTTGCATTGACACTTATGTTATTTGGTGTTGTAATGATTTTTAGCGCTAGCTACTACACAACCATGACCGGTGCTAAATATAACTACGATATGTTTTTTTTCCTGAAACGACAAAGTGTTTGGGTGGTTTTGGGTGTAGTGGCAATGGTATTCTGCATGAATATTCCGTATAGTTTTTGGAGGCGTTTTGCACTATTGGCCTATTGGGCTTCAAATGTTTTCTTGCTTTTGTTACCGTTTATTGGTATTGAGGCCGGTGGTCAGAAACGCTGGCTAGGAGTAGGCATGTTGCAGTTTCAGCCATCAGAATTTACAAAATTGGCTTTAGTGCTCTATTTTTCTCAATATATTGTTAGTCATAGACAGGATTTGGCGAATTTCAGGGGTTTTGTTAAGGCATTGATGGTTTTGGCTTTGCCTGTAGGGCTAATTGCCATTTCCAACTTTTCCTCTGCTTTGCTGATTCTGCTGATGGGCCTGACCATGCTGTTCATCGGAAGCCCTAAAATTTGGTACTTCGTTGCAGGTGCAGGTGCAATTATTCCAGCGGGGGTACTTGCGGTTGTATTATTCCCATATCGACTAAGCCGTATTAGGGTCTGGCTAGACCCTTGGTCTGATCCCACAGGAAAAGGATTTCAAACCATACAAGGGCTTTTTGCAGTTGCATCCGGGGGGATATTCGGCCTTGGTTTGGGTCAAAGCAGGCAGAAGACCTTCGTGCCCGAGTCTCATAACGATATTATTTTTGCAATTATTTGTGAGGAGCTGGGCATTATCGGGGCAGCTCTGGTCATTATCCTGTTTGCGGTTTTAATTTGGCGTGGCATCAAAATTGCCATGAATGCCAAAGATACATATGGAACATTGATGGCAACAGGCATTACGTCTGTAATCGCATTTCAGTCAATTATCAATATCGGTGTTGTAACAAATACGATACCAAATACAGGGCAGCCGTTGCCCTTTATCAGCTATGGCGGTACATCTCTATTGTTTTTGACAATTATGATCGGTTTGCTTTTGAACATTTCAAGATATCAAAAGGACTAAAAAGAAAACAGCACTGAATCCAAAAAGGATTGTGCTGTTTTTTATGTTTTGTATACCAAAGGATCATATGTAATACTAAAGGCTAAAAATACCGCCCATATTAAGTATAAGAAATGTGGCGTCGGAGCCTTGTTTTTCCCCAATATGGGAAAGTAGCTGAGGGCCCGAGACATTCAAACAGCTGGGAGGCAAATCTTTCATTGTTATTGTCTCCACTGCTAATACTTCATCAACAAGTAGCCCCAATAAAGAGCCCTGCTGATCCCTTACAGTGACACACATGGTTTTGGTGTTTTCACGGAATATTTTTTTTGTTTCGTCCAAAAGTTTTACCACAATATCTTTGTAGGTGTGCGCATCTTGCTTAAGCTGATCGCGCAGGCATTTTTCTCTTTCACAATCATCACATTGACGAGGGCATTCAAAAGCCAAATGAGCTGTTTCATGGAGTTTTTTATGGGGCTCATCAATTTTATTTAAGTGAAACGCAATGGCATGGTTATTGGTCTGATAGGTATCATACCATTTTCCAAAGGCGCATTTATGAGGATCGGTGGCTAACCGAAAGGTATCTTCCTCCAGAAGGCATCGTTCCATTTCCTTCACCCAAAGAATATGGTCATTTTTTCTTTGCTCTAGCATTTCGTCAAAGGCATCTTGTTCCTGATCAAGAGTTTTTAAACCCAATGCGGGTCTCAAATTGATAATTGGTACTACGTTTCCCCTTGAATGGATAATACCAGGTTTTATCGTACTGCTTTCAGGCAAGACGCTAACTGGTTCTTCCAATACAGAGATGGACTCAACATAAGAACTATCAATGGCATATAATTGTGATTCAAGTTTTAAGCTAAGCCATAGGTTCGATTTATCTTCTATTAATTCATCATTTTGGTTCAGCATGTAGGATCACTCCTTTCTATGTATCTATATTATATTCATCATACAACAAGTTTTACCATTTTTCAACTGTAATACATCTGAAAAGAAACCCTTGAATTGTATACTATTTCGTAAAAAGGATGATTCGAAAAAGAAAAATCAATTCCATGTAAAATAATTATGATTTATGGGTGTTTTGATAAAAAGATGCTTGACAAATTTAAAGGAATTGACTAAAATCTTGTGATATAGAACTGCAAAAGACAGTGAAAAAGAGGAGTATGTATCGCATAATTGACAGAGAGAAAGGGTCATCGGCTGTAAGCCCTTTTCAAAATAGGATACAGAAGGTAGCTTTTGAGTTGTTTTGCTGAAGGATCAATTCTGCGTAGGCAAAAACGGTTTACCCCGTTATCGGTTGTTGAGTGTCTGCCCTTTGGCAGAAATTAAGGTGGTACCGCGAGCTTTCGTCCTTTTTAGGATGGAAGCTTTTTTTATGATTTTTTTAAATATATGTTTTGTAAATCCATGAAAGGTAGAATAATCGCTGTAAGGATGTGAAAAAATGCTTCTGGAGAAATATTTCATTGATTTTTCATGAAATGCATTGCCTATATAATATAGTTTTCAACTTTTATATAGAATCCTTTTTATAAAAGTACAAAGACATGGTTATAACAAACATAGGTGTATCTTTTATAGGTAATTTTAATCTTAAAGAGAAAAACAAACTGCATTGTTTGATGAAGAGAAATATTTTAGGAAATTATTAGGAGGAGAGTATTATGAAGGAATTGGCTAAAAGTTATGATCCATCAATTGTTGAAGAAAAGCTCTATGAAAGATGGATGGAAAAGAAATATTTTCACACAGAGGTTGATAAAAGTAAAAAGCCCTTCTGTATTGTTATGCCACCCCCAAATATAACAGGACAGCTGCATATGGGTCATGCCCTGGATAATACCATGCAAGACATTCTGATTCGTTGGAAGAGAATGGCGGGCTTTAATGCATTATGGGTACCAGGTATTGATCATGCCAGCATTTCTACGGAGTTAAAGGTTGTTCAAAAGATGGCTTCCGAAGGCTTGACAAAGGACGATGTTGGCCGTGAAGGTTTCTTGGATCGTGCATGGGAATGGAAAGAAGAATATGGCGGTATTATTTTGAACCAGCTTCGTAAATTAGGATGTTCCTGCGATTGGGATAGAGTTCGCTTTACTATGGATGAAGGATGTTCTGACGCCGTTTTGGAAGTATTCTGCCGATTATATGAAAAAGGCTATATCTATCGTGGTGAAAAAATCATTAACTGGTGCCCTGAGTGTCAGACCACAATTTCTGATGCCGAGGTAAATCATGTTGATTCAGCAGGCCATTTTTATCATATTGACTACCCCATTGTAGGTTCCGATGAAAAGCTGAGATTGGCAACAACAAGACCGGAAACAATGCTGGGAGATACTGCTGTTGCAGTTCACCCTGAGGATGAAAGATATCAGCACTTAATTGGTAAGAACTGTATTTTACCTTTGTTAAATAAGGAGATCCCCATTATTGCCGATGACTATGTTGATCGTGAATTTGGTACAGGTGTTGTAAAAATTACACCTGCCCATGACCCTAACGACTTTGAAGTTGGTCTAAGACATGATTTGCCTCGTATCAGTGTTATGAATGATGATGGTACAATGAACGATTTGGCGGGCGAATATGCAGGCATGGATCGTTATGCGTGCAGAGAAGCAATTGTGGCTAAGCTGAAGGAAGAGGGTTATTTGGTTCGTATTGAAGACATTACCCATGCTGTAGGTTGTCATGAACGCTGTAATGTTCCTATTGAGCCAATGATTAAATTGCAGTGGTTTGTTAAAATGGAAGAAATGGCAAAACCTGCAATGGAAGTATATGAAAACCAGAAGCTGCGCTTTGTGCCAGATCGTTTTGGTAAGGTTTATATGCATTGGCTGGAAAACATCCGTGACTGGTGTATCTCTCGCCAGCTTTGGTGGGGACACCGCATCCCTGCATACTATTGTGCAGACTGCGGACATATCACTGTTGACAAGCATACACCGGATAAATGTGAAAAATGTGGATCAACAAACATTAGACAGGATGAAGATACGCTGGATACATGGTTCAGCTCTGCATTATGGCCTTTTTCAACCTTAGGCTGGCCTGAAAACACCGAAGAGATGAAGCATTTCTATCCTACAAGCACTTTGATTACAGGATATGATATTATCTTCTTCTGGGTAGTAAGAATGGTATTTAGCGGTATGGAACAAATTGGTGAAATTCCATTCCACGATGTATTAATTCATGGACTGATTCGTGATGATCAAGGACGTAAGTTCTCCAAGTCTCTGGGTAATGGCATTGACCCCCTGGAGGTTATTGCAAACTACGGTGCTGACCCTCTTCGTTTGATGCTCATTACTGGCAACGCACCAGGAAATGACATGCGTTTCTATTGGGAAAGACTGGACAATTGTAGAAACTTTAGTAATAAAATTTGGAATGCAACGCGTTTCGTAATGATGAATTTAGACGAAAAAGTAGAAACAAAACTGCTCATGTTGACATCTGCGGATAAGTGGATTCTTTCAAAGGTAAATACTTTGGCGAAAGAAGTTGCAGATAACATGGAACACTATGAATTAGCTCTGGCAGCCCAGAAAGTTTATGATTTCCTTTGGGACGAATATTGCGACTGGTATATTGAAATGGTTAAACCTCGTTTGTACAATAAGGAGGACCATACCAGAGAGGCTGCTCTTTGGACGCTGAAAACAGTTTTGATCAATGCGCTGAAGCTGTTGCATCCATTTATGCCTTTCATCACAGAAGAACTGTTTTTGCACATTCAGGATAAAGAAGAAAGTATTATGATTTCCGATTGGCCTGTATACAAGGAAGAGTGGAATTACAAGGAAAATGAGATGGAAATTGATACCATCAAAGAAGCCGTTCGTAATATCCGTAATATTCGAGGTGAAATGAACGTAGCCCCTTCCAAGAAGGTTCAGGTATATGTTGTTACTGAAAATGAAGAAATCAGCCATATTTTTGAGCATGCAAAAGTATTCTTTAAAACTTTGGCATATGCCAGTGAGGTTATGGTTCAAAATTCCCGAGAAGGCATTGATGAAGATGCGGTATCAGTGGTAATTTCCAATGCAACAATTTATATGCCTCTGGCAGAATTGGTTGATATTTCCAAGGAAATAGAGCGATTAGAAAAAGAGCGCGATAAGATGTTGGGAGAAATTCAACGTGTGGAAAAGAAGCTGGCAAATCAAGGTTTTGTGGCAAAAGCACCGAAGTCTTTGATTGATGAGGAAAAGGCGAAGGGCGAAAAATACAAAGCAATGTTAGCACAGATTGAAGAGCGCTTGACCCAGATGAAGAAATAAAATAAAAAATTTGCGATTTTAGAAATTAAAATGATAATTGGACTGGGCTCACTTAGAACTCAGTCCTTTTTATATTAAAGTAGAAATTTGGGTTTTCAGAGTGATTAATTATAAAAGTATACATGGCAAATTGTCGTTTTTCCCTTTGCATATCAATTGGGTAAATATACTAACCTCTTTTCCTAATTTAGTTAAATTTTTAAAGTAAAAAAATTCACTAAAAATTAAAGTATTTAAAAAACCCCCGGCGATGGCCGGGGGAATGATGTGGAACTACAGTATTATTTGCAGTTGCATCTGTTGTTGCAATTACAGTTATTGTTGCAGTTACAGTTATTGTTGCAGTTACAGTTATTTACGGTATTGTTACTGTCAACGACATCGCAGTTTGGGGAACTGTAGCCTGGTGTATATGAACAACAGGATTTAGGTTCTTGGGAAGGTACAAACGCATCCCAAGGGAAACTCATTGCATTAAAGTTTGAACAAGGATCACCGTTCTGCAAAGGTGATACGCAGCTTTCAGGCAAGCATGTGCCTAAGGACTGAACTACCATGTTTACAGGGCGATACAGTTTAATAATTGTGAACAAACCGATTGTGACATTTACAGCTACTGGAGCTGTTTGAGGATCACAGTAATCGTTGCATCCGTTGTTGCATCCATTGTTGTTGCTACCGTTGTCACAGCCACATCCGCTTTCACAGCCGCAAATGCAACTACAGCAACAGCAGCAGCAGTTGTTGTTACTAGGACTAGCATACTTCAATTCAGCATCCAAAGCGATAGCTTTGCCTTCTGCTACAACATAAGGACCGCCGATGCCGCTAAAGCAGCAATTAAACATTTCGTTTACTGTTGTTGTTTCAGCCTCGGTAGAACCAAATAATGTTGTTTTCAGGGTGTAGCTGCTTGTTGCATCAATGCGTCCGATAAAGCAACCATCAGCACGACGGAATTCTAAAGTATATTCAAAAACATACTTTAGTTCAATATCCCAGCAACCAGTTTGCAAAGAGCTAGGGCTCTTGCGGATAATTTCAATTTTTTTCAATTCAAAATGTTTGATGATAACATCCGTTGCGTTGCAAGGGGGAACGATGATATCACCCTCGCAAATCATTTCGTTACCACAAGGACCGCTATTCCTTGCAGCTCTAGCAGGCCCCAAAATATCGGGGGTTAAACATTTTTGAATACGGCATTGGTCGAAGATTTTTTGTGCGATGATACATACTTCGCCAGTTCCAGCGTTGGAGCCACATCCACATCCACAGCTTCTACTACTGAGATCTGTATTGTTATCAAATTCAAAAGCTCCCATAAGATTGCCTCCTTTGAGTTGTATATGTTCTTATATATAGTATGTAAAGCGAGAAAATGGGTGATAGGAGTAAAGTAAATATATTTGCAGTATTTTAGCTTTTCTTTTGCGGCGGTTGGAAGATTTAACCTTAATTTTAACTTAAGTAAAATTTTTTTTATCTATTTTGCCAAGTACTTTTTTGTGGCTAAAATGTTATACTCTGGTTATAGTCCTTTACAGAAGATGCCTAATTGTTTCTTCAGAATAAGGGAATATATTTTAGATGAAAAGAATAGAGAACTTGTGCGAAACAGCCAGGACGAGAGATTATTTGAGAAACAAAAAAACACCTTATAAAAGGAAATGGAGGATGAAAAAATGGGTTTGAATTTTGAAGAAATAAAAAGTGTAGATGCTGAGGTTGCACAGGCAATTGAGGCCGAACTTGTACGTCAGCAGCATAATATTGAGTTAATTGCATCGGAAAATATTGTTTCCAAGGCAGTTATGCTGTCAATGGGTACGCCCCTGACGAATAAATATGCCGAAGGTTATCCTGCTAAGCGTTATTATGGTGGTTGTGAAAAGGTTGATATTGTTGAAAATCTGGCCAGAGATCGGGCAAAAGAACTATTTGGCTGCGATCATGTGAATGTACAACCTCACAGTGGTTCTCAGGCAAATCAAGCTGTTTATTTTGCAATGTTACAATATGGTGATACTGTAATGGGCATGAATTTGGATCATGGCGGTCATTTAACCCATGGCAGCCCCGTGAACCTTTCTGGTAAGTATTTCAATTTTGTTGCCTATGGTGTGGATGATAACGGATTTATTGATTATGAAGCATTTCGCAATAAGGCTTTAGAGGTTAAACCTAAAATGATTGTTGCCGGTGCCAGTGCATATGCAAGAACCATTGATTTTGAGTTTATGGGCAAAGTGGCAAAGGAAGTGGGAGCATATCTAATGGTAGATATTGCACATATCGCCGGACTTGTGGCAGCGGGCTTCCATCCTTCGCCTGTGCCCCATGCTGATTTTGTTACAACCACAACCCATAAAACCCTGCGTGGTCCTCGTGGAGGCATGATTATGTGCAAAGAGGAATATGCGCAAAAGATTGACAAGTCCATTTTCCCTGGTATCCAGGGCGGTCCTTTGATGCACACCATTGCTTCTAAAGCAGTATGCTTTAAGGAAGCGCTGGACCCATCTTTTAAGGAGTATATTGGTCAGGTTGTAAAAAATGCAAAAGTTTTGGCAGAAAGCTTACAAGCAAATGGAGTAGATATCGTTTCCGGCGGCACGGATAACCACTTAATGCTGGCTGATTTACGCTCCTTGAATATTACAGGCAAGGAAGCTGAGAAGAAATTGGATGAGGTTGGTATTACAGTTAATAAAAACACCATTCCCAATGATCCTCAGTCTCCATTTGTAACCAGTGGCATTCGTATTGGTACTCCTGCTATTACCTCAAGAGGTATGGTGGAAGATGATATGAAGGAAATTGCAGCAGTAATTGCCCTAGTTTTGAAGGACTTTGAGAACAATAAGGAAGAAGCCAAAAAACGTGTAAAAGCGTTAACAGACAGATATCCTATTTATGAGGATTAAATCAGCGCTGATGCCATCTACATCCATACGGATTTTTCCACTGGGTGCAGATGTTAACTGTTGTGTTATGTTTTTTAGATGAAAAAATTATTACTTGGTGAAGTAATAATTTTGCGGCTCGTATAAATCTCTTTCACAAAATAGTCCCCTTGCCTAGGTTGGTGAGGGGATTTTTGCTTCAAAAAATGACCATAAAAAGGAGCTTTTAAAGCATCACGTGAGCTTCGCTAAAATGTTATGGGGAGAGATAAATACATAAAGTGACATTTAAGCCAGAAGAAATTTCATACGAATTTTGCTTTTCTATCGATTTTATGCTATACTTTAGACTTAAGTGGTAAGGCACTCCAAAATGATGAGAACCATTGTTTTCAGGAACATAAAAATCAATGTGTCTTTTACGACGGTATCTAATGATTATCGAAGGATGCTTTTATAGGATTCCTATTGAGAATAAGAAACGAAAATTTTTTGCATTGGAGGTGAGATGAAAAAAATGAAAATATTAGCAGATACCCATACCCATAGTCTGGCCAGCGGACATGCCTATAGTACCATTCAGGAAAATGTTCGGGCTGCGGCAGAAAAGGGGCTTAAGCTAATTGCTTTGACGGAGCATGCGCCTGCAATGCAAAATACCACATCCCATGCTTATTTTGCAAATCTCCATGTAATTCCCGATGAGCTTTTTGGCGTTCGGGTACTAAAAGGAGTGGAGCTCAATATTCTGGATTTTGAGGGGAGCGTTGATATGGATGAGCGAACCCTTTCCGGTCTTGATCTTTCTATTGCAAGCCTACATACTCCTTGTATTGCACCGGGAACCATGAAAGAAAACACAAATGCTTGCATCCGTGCAATGGAAAATTCTTTTGTTGATATATTAGGACATCCGGGTGATCCAAGATATCCTTTGGATTATGATGAAATTTTTAAAGTGGCAAAACGGACAGGTACTTTACTTGAAATCAATAATGCGTCCTTGGTACCGGGAGGTATCCGCTCTGGAAGCGATGAGAATATTGAAAAGTTATTGCGTAGAGCCATGGCAGAAGATGTGCCTATTGTAGTGGGAAGCGATGCCCATTTCTATACAGGAATAGGTGATATATATTATGTAGAACGCCTGTTAGAAAAAATCAGCTTTCCCGAAGAATTGGTTTTAAATACAGACCCGCAGAAGCTTTTGTATACAATAAAGCGCAATAAAAGGCAGAAAAAATAGAAGGAAATCCCTTTACTTTAGCACTTTAGTATGTTAATATAAAAAGGATTATAGTGCAAAAGAGGTGGCCTTGGCAGATGAATAAAAAAATTAAAACAGAACTTACAGATAAGCTATTTCAATGTATTTTGTGCATGAATACAATTGAAGAATGCTATCAGCTTTTTGAGGATCTTTGTACGGTGAATGAGATTCAGGCCATTGCCCAGCGTATGGAAGTTGCAGCTATGCTGGATGCAAAATGTACCTATGTAGAGATCGCAGAGAAAACCGGTGCTTCAACAGCGACGATCAGCAGAGTAAATCGCTGTCTTCATTATGGGACAGATGGATATAAGTTGGCGATAGATCGCGTGAAAGCATTGGAGCAGACGGAAGAAAATTAAGTTTTATGAATGAATGAATAAAGCGTGGGGCTGATTATTGACGAAGCAGTGGGAAACGAATCCGAACTTCATCGATATCAGCCTTTCTTGGCGCTTTTTAAAGGCTTTTATAAATGCTGATTCAGGTGATAATGATACAAGACTTTTGGGTGGAACTCCCCCAACAGATCATTTCGTAAATTTCATCTGTTTTTTTAATTATATCTTACAAAAATTGAAAGAGTATACTATGGAGTTTATTTAGGAAGAGGAGAATAATATGATAGGGTTTGAGCAGCTCAACACGATGCAGCAAAAGGCTGTTTTACAAAAGGATGGTCCCGTTTTGGTTTTGGCCGGGGCAGGCAGTGGAAAAACCGGAGCGTTAACCGTTCGTATTGCCCATTTGCTGGAAACGGGAGTGAAACCTTGGAATATCCTTGCCATTACCTTTACAAATAAAGCCGCAAAAGAAATGAGAGAGCGTGTGCTAAAGCTGGTACCTAATGGGGCAGAGGATATCTGGATCAGTACGTTCCATTCCACTTGCGTTCGCATTTTGCGCCGAGAAATTCATCTTTTGGATTATGAAGGGCAATTTTCTATTTATGATGCTGATGATCAGGAAAAACTGATGCGTGAGGTTTTTAAGCAACTAGGCTTTGATACCATGAATAAATCTTTCTCTGTGCGGGGTGCTATGTCTATCATCAGCAACCTGAAAGAGGAAATGGTTTCATGGGAGGATTATACGAAAAACGCCGAACAAGGAGACGAAAAAGCAAGTCGTATCTCTGTGGTTTATCGTACTTATCAAAAACGTTTAAAAGAAAACAACGCTTTGGATTTTGATGATTTAATTTATAAAACTGTTCTATTATTTAGAAATCATCCTGAAGTTTTGGAGAAATATCAGGATAGATTCCGATATATTATGGTGGATGAGTATCAGGATACAAACACCTCTCAGTATGAATTGGTTTGTATGTTGGCATCTAAATATAAAAATCTCTGCGTTGTAGGGGATGATGACCAAAGTATCTATGGTTGGCGTGGAGCCAATATTCGAAATATATTGGAGTTTGAAAAGGATTTCCCTGACACCGTAGTGATAAAGCTAGAACAAAACTACCGTTCTACGCAAAAAATTCTGGAGGCAGCAAATTCCGTTATTCAGAATAACCAGACAAGAAAAGATAAATCTCTTTGGACAGAAAATGACGGCGGAAATATTCTTCATATCTATAAAGGGGAAAATGAATATGCCGAGGCACGCTTCGTTGCTGAACAGATTCAAGAAATCGTAAGCAGTGGCAGAGAGTTTAAGGATATGGCTGTGTTATATCGCACCAACGCCCAGTCTCGTGCGGTGGAAGATCAGTTTGTGAAAAAGGGTATTCCATATCGTTTATTTGGGGGGGTTCGCTTTTACGAGCGTAAGGAAGTGCGAGATATTCTTTCTTACTTAAAGGTATTGGCTAATCCTGTGGATACCATCGCTCTGCGCCGCATTATCAACGTTCCCAAAAGGGGAATTGGTGAGGCTTCTATAGATAAGGTTGCAGCATTTGCTGAAGCAAATCAAATATCTTTGTTTGATGCCTTGTTGAGGTTAGACGAGATAACAGAATTGAAAACTAGAGCTTCAAAATTCCGTGATTTTCTTGAAATTATTATTAGTCTGCAAAAGGACGCAGCTGATCTTTCTGCATCAGAATTGATTGATACAGTGGTGAAACGCTCAGGATATTTCCAACTGTTAATGACAGAAGGTACAGAAGAGGCACTTTCACGGTTGCAAAACATAGATGAATTTGTGAATAAAGCAGTAGAATACGATAAAAATAACCCAGAAGGGGGATTGATGGGCTTTTTAGAAGAGGTTTCCTTAGTGGCGGATATTGACAGCTATCAGCCAGGGGAGGATGCCGCTGTGCTTATGACATTACATAGCGCTAAGGGCTTGGAATTTCCCTATGTATTTATGATTGGTATGGAAGAAGGCATGTTCCCCTCTTTCCGCGCAGTGATGTATGGAGGAGAAAAGGATGTTGAGGAAGAAAGACGCCTTTGCTATGTGGGCATTACCCGTGCAAGAGAAGAATTGTTTCTTACCCATGCAAAAAGCCGCATGCAGCATGGGATTACACAATACAATCCCCCATCACGTTTCTTAAAGGAAATCCCCCAGGAGCTAGTGGATATGCCTACACGGGAAATTTCTGAAATGGCGAAAAAGTATGCTATGAAAAACAGTATGAAGCTTTCACCCATCACATCTTTAAAGCAGCAGCGTGTTGGTGGAAGAGGAACAGGAATACCTGCATCTTTCATTTCTCCTTCCGCGGAGAACAAGAGAATGCCTGCCCCTAAGGATTTTGAATTGAGCTATAAAGAAGGCGATAAGGTGCGTGCTCCAAAGTATGGCATCGGCGTGGTAAAATCTATTCAGAATGGTGGCGCAGATTATGAAGTTGAGGTATCCTTTGGCGAAAAGGGAACAAAGAAGTTTATGGCCAAATTATCAAAACTGATTAAAGTAACTGAATAAAGATTTAGGAGTTGAGGCTGAATGGTAAACCAGATTAAGAAATTGGTTTCTCTTTTGAATAAGGCTGCTGAAGCGTACTATCAAAAGGATGAAGAAATAATGTCTAATCAGGAGTATGATCGTTTGTATGATGAACTGGAGCGTTTGGAAAAGGAAAGTGGAATCATACTAGCGAATAGCCCTACTCAAAGGGTTGGTTATACAGTATTGAGTAATTTGCAAAAGGTGAAGCATGACAGCCCCATATTATCTTTAGATAAAACAAAAGAACCACTTAAATTAAAAAGTTTTTTAGGCGGAGAAGCTGGAATTCTTTCTTGGAAGCTGGATGGTTTAACCATCGTACTAACATACGAAAATGGAACACTTCAGCAGGCAATAACCCGGGGGAATGGGGAAATAGGCGAGGATGTTACCCATAATGCAAGAGTCTTTGCAAATTTACCGTTGCAAATTAGTTTTAAAGGAAGCTTGGTTCTCCGTGGTGAAGGTGTAATATCGTATACAGAGTTTCATCGCATTAACGAAGGATCTCAGGAAGAAGAGAAATATAAGAATCCCAGAAATCTTTGCAGTGGTACGGTCCGTCAGTTAAATAGCGAAATTGCTGCGAAAAGAAGAGTGCAGTTTTTTGCGTTTACATTAGTAAGCGCCGAAGGTAAGCCATTGTCCGATAGTAAGGCTGAAAATTTACATTGGCTCGCGGGTCTTGGTTTTGATGTGGTTGACCACAGGATGGTGACAGCTGAAACTGTGGAGCAGGAAGTTGAGTGGTTTCGTGCCCACGTTAAAGAGAATGACATTGCATCAGATGGTCTTGTTCTAACCTTCGATAGTATTGCATATAGTGAAAATCTTGGCAGAACAGCGAAATTCCCCAAAGATTCCATTGCCTTTAAGTGGGCGGATGAAATGGCAGAGACAACTTTGCGGGAAATTGAATGGAATACCTCAAGAACTGGATTGATGAACCCTATTGCTATCTTTGACCCTGTGGAATTGGAGGGATCTCGAGTTAGCAGGGCCAGTGTGCATAACGTAAGTATTTTGCGTGAACTCAAGCTGGGTATTGGAGATAGTATCAAAGTTTACAAAGCAAATATGATTATTCCCCAAATTGCAGAAAATTTGACGTGCTCTGACTCAGTTGAAATTCCAAAGCAGTGCTTTGTGTGCGGTGGCGAGACGCTGATTAAGAAACAAAGGGACGGGGAGGCTTTATACTGTACAAACCCCGAGTGCTCTGCCCAGAGAATTCAGAGACTTACCCATTTTGTGTCCAGAGATGCTATGAATATGGAGGGATTTTCAGAGGAGACCATAAAGAAGTTTATTGAGATGGGCTTTATTCAGCAATATCCTGATATTTTCTGCTTGGAAGAACATGAAGAACAAATTAAAAATATGGACGGCTTTGGGGAGAAATCCTATGGGAATTTGATTAAGTCCATTGAGAAGGCAAAACAGGTGGAACTTCCTAATTTTATTTATGCATTAGGCATTGATCAGGTGGGCTTGCGCAATGCCAAGCTTTTATGTAGTAAATTTAATTATGATTTAGATAGAATTATCCATGCGTCGGAAGATGATTTAATTGGAATTGATGGATTCGGAACTGTAATTGCCCATAATATTCATCATTATTTTGAAGAAGAAGAACATAAATATCTGATAAATAGAGCATTGAAATATTTGGAAATTAAGGTTCCGGTGGAAGTAAAAACCGAAGGGTCCCTTGTAAAAGGGTTAACCTTTGTGGTAACAGGAGATTTAGAAAGGTTTTCAAACCGAAAGACGCTTGCAGAGGCAATTGAGTTGCTGGGAGGAAAAGTAACAGGCAGTGTTACAAAGAAAACCAATTATTTAATTAATAATGACATGTTTTCTCCATCTTCAAAAAATGAAAAGGCGAAAGAATTGGGAATTCCCATTATCAGTGAGAATAATTTTATAGTCAAATTTGAAATTAAACCGGAAGAATCCCAATAAATTGAAAATTAGCAGATCTGTCTAACTAAAATTAATTTATCGTGATGGATAGTGATAATTTGAATTGCTGATATTTTTTATATGTCAAGAAAATCTCCTTTGACTGTAGTTACAGTCAAAGGAGATTTTCTTATTGCTGCCATTTTAAACACTTTTTTTCAAGTAAAGCAATGGCTTCATACATTAGGGCGGCTAGAATTGCAAGTATAATAACGCTAAGCATAACCCAGTCTAATTTGAATATTTGGTACGACAAACTGTATATTGTTACTTTATCCATTCGGGCAAAAGAGAGTTAACTTTTTTATCAGTTATTTCTGTATGATCTTTTCCATTTAAATTATACCATAAATAATAAGATATAGCTGTTTTTTGAAAATTAAATTGTAATTCATTAAAATCAACTGTACCCTTTAGATCGCATATTGTTTTATATGCATCTTCTTTTGTAATAAACGCAGAAAAATTATCTTCTCTAAATGTCCATCCCAGTTTACCACTACTGCTATTCCAATGGGTTACCAAATGAAAAAGAATTTTAGGAATGTTAACTGGTTTTTTTAATTGTTCTTTAATATTTAGAAAAAGTGATTCTTTATCTAGAAAATTCCATAATTGAAATATTTTTGTGAAATCGTGCGAATCAAGCAAATTTTTTTCTGAATATACTGCTTTCATTTTGTTTAAAATTCTTTGTTCTAATTTTTCAATTTGCTCATTATCAAAAAGAACATCATTAAGAACTGGTACAGTTTCATTTTTTCCTATTGATGATTCAACCGCTATCATAATTTTAGCTAATATCGGAAGGCTTTTGTAATTAGATTTACTTATTGAAATTAATAGATGCTCATACCGTAAAGTATTGGGTATATTTTCAAGAATTAAAAGAGCAACCCTATAACATATACTTTTATGTGAAATTACAAGATGACCATTGGAAATTCTAGCAAAGCTTGGTATTGTTTGAAGTCGAATCATCTCCTGAAAAAATATAAATAGCCTTTCGTTTATAATTTCTTTTACATAACCTTGAAATTCCAGAAGATAATCTGAAAGGGTACCATCTGACATTAACTTGTCCAATTCACTGCTTAAAGTTTGGGGTTCCATCGCATGTATTGTGTTTCCCATATAGCTTTTTGTGAATTTTATTTTCTCAAGTGAAAGATTAAAATACAAATCAAATCGTTCTGGGCTAGCTATTTTTTGATGACGCCTTAGTTCGTCACTAGAATCAATGTTTGTATAAGCGTAAAAAGAATAGTTACTTGCTGATGTCAGTGAATGAAATACTGGAAATAAAACTTCAATTGCTGCAAATATTTCGGAAGAATTATCAGGATATAATTCTTTAAACTCTGATAAATATTTTTCTTTGTAGATATTTCTATCTCCTTCTAATATTGGAGTTATATTACCAGTATTGTCAGTTAGTAGAGTTTTGTTAATTAAAATCCATTCATATAGTTTCGGTGCACAAACTTGTAATGTAGTAATAGCCAATAAATCAATATAATTTACCTCTTCTTTTAATAGGCCATATTTGAACCTATATACATTTAAGATTCGATTAGTATCACGAATGCTATTAACGAAAGGAGAAATACAATAAGTTAATACATCTGACCAATAATCTTCGTTATAATTATTTCTATCATAAGGTATGTCATTTAAAATCAGATTTAGCCTTTTAGTAAATACACCCAATAAATCAGTTTTACTAACAGGAGGCACTTCAAAAGGTACTTGAATTATTTTTTCTAAATACTCTTCTCCATTACAATTTTGCTCTTTTTCAAGAGCTCTTGCAACTACGGTTTTGTCAAAAGATAAAAGATAAATCATATTAGGAAAGCCGGCTACTGAATTCACTAGTTGAAAGATAAGACGGATTTGTTCATTATTTAGGCGATCAATATCATCTACTATTATAATAATTTTTGCATTTAATTTACCGAGCATTTTAGTAAGATTTTTCTTTTGGGCATCAATATGACCAATCTTTTTCCCAGCATCTGATATTTTTTTACCAGCTATTTTTTGAACAAAACTTATAATTGAAGCATATTTTCCTACTACTGGAATAAATGCTGCCGACTCAATGGAAGTTGAATATTCTTGCAAAGCTTCACCGATAGTTTGTAATGTTTTACTTGAATCAGTTTTATGCATGCTGGTTCTTATTGACTCGAAGAATTGAGATATTAATTGATTTTGATTTGAGTAGTTCCATGGATTAAATTCAACAATGATCGGCCTGTATTCATCAGATATTTGCATAGCTAAAACTTCTATTTCTTCTTTAACCATATTTAGAATTGATGATTTACCGCAGCCCCACTTACCTGTAAGACTGATAGTGAAATTTTCAGTTGAGTTATAAGATAAAATTGCTTTTGCCAATTTTTTCGAAAATGACGTACGTTTTAAAGAGTCTTCTGACGATTTTGTAATAGGTTTGTCAGCATTATACATATAAAATCTCCTTTTGTATTTTTCAAATCACTTGTTGTTCAAAAAAGCAAAGCATGTTTCTGTATGAAAGTGTTTTTTTATTATAACATATGTAATATTTTGGAACAATGGCGCCACACATTTTTTGTTTTTTTGGGTTTCAATTGCCTCAGTACCACATTTTCTTTTTTTGACGCTCAGTGGAAGCCTGCTTCTTTTACATTTAAAGGTGTTTCCACCTACCCACACACAGCCTAAGAAGTTAATAGGAGAGAAAACAATGCAAGATATGAGAGATGGAATTATTCCAGGCATTAAAGTTTTGGAAACCCTTTGCCGTCTCTTGAACTGTCAGCCTGGGGATATATTGGGATTCGTGAAGGATGAAGTAAATGACAATTAAGTGAAGTGTTTTTTTTATAAGATTACAATAATTATGTAGATTAAAAAGCAGTGGAAAACGGCAATTACATGCTGTTGTGCACTGCTTTTTTTATTGCTCAAAAATAAATGGACTTTTTTGGACTATTTGAGACTTTTTTGGACGTTTTTTCTGCTAGCATGAATATGAGGGTATTTTCATTGATACTCTTTCAAGAAATTCATTAATCCCCTGAAGCTGCCCTGAGCAACCAGCGGCAGCACCCCCTAATTGTATTTGTATCAACTAAAAAAGAGTATATCAATGCCGATATGCTCTTTTTTATACAAAAACTAGGTGAGTTTTCATGGGTATTAAACATAATTGGATGATGTTAAATAGAGGAGCCTTGAAAAGAGAATCTACTATATAACGCAGCGAGAAAAGAAAGCTTAACACAATGTAGTGTTTTGTTAAATAAGAATTCTCTGTATGAAATGGCTGTAGGCATTGCTATGAGCGGTCCTGAGGGGATATGTGCATATATTCAGGTGTATTCACATGGTATTATGCACCGGCACCCAAAAAAAGCAAAAGTGCCGATTTTCACTGAAATATGAGTAAGTTTTTTCAGTCTGAAAAGAGAATGAAAATAAGCTGGAACGATTGAATTTATGAGGGAAAATCGCCTTTTTATTAATGATGAACAAAAGTTTATTGAATGAACTAAAAGTTTACATAAATAGCAAATCGGCACTTTTTTACGTTTTGTGCCGATTTGGAGTGAACTATATTTTCAATCGTATTTTTCTACGCTATCAGCAATAGCCAGCATTTCATCTAAAGATATTTTTATATGAGATTTATTCCCTGTACCTGGTTCAACGCTTAGAGCAAACGTATTTTGTTCATCATACCAGAGCAAAAGAAGATTATCATTTTGGGTTTTATCATAAAAGTAATACTCTCTACCGTTGTAAGTTTGGGTTTGCATGGTAGCATTCATTTTTAGTTTAAGTTGATCTTCTGGATCATCCTCAAAATGAAGCGTCTGAGATCCATATGTTTGAGATCCATACGTTTGAAATTCACCTGTTTTTAGAATAGGAGGGACAATTGATTCTGTCCAGGATATAGGTTCTCTTTTATAGTTCCATTGGATGAAATAAAGATCAGGGTAGCTGTTTCCCAATGAAGTTTCTTGTTTAAAATCAATCGGTCGAAAGAATTCACATGAAATATATGTATCTGTTTCAGTGGATATACCCATCTCATAGAATTCGGGTACTGTGCTTGGTAAATAGACAGAGTACCAAGATGGAGGCTTTATATTCTGTGCTTCTATTTCAGCAACATAGGGATTTGGGGGTGATTCATGTGCCCTAGCGAATTCAAGAATATCCTTTTCTGTTGTAGCGTTTCTAGCAAAAACAATTGCAATTATAACAAAATAGATAATTATACCGATGAGCCTAAAATTTTTCCATTTGGAATTCATGGGAACCACTCCTAATTAACTTTTTAACTTGTTTTGTTTTTAAATTTATTTTAGCTGTAATTTTCTACGCTATCGGCAATTTCTAACATGTCATCCAAAGCGAAATTTGCTTTAGCTTTTATTGCTGTTTCTGGTTTAACCCTTAGGGCAAAGGTATTCTGTTCATTGTACCAAAGGAGCAGAAGATCACCGTTAGGGGTGCCATCACAATAATAATATTTTTTGCCATTGTAGGTTTTTGCTTCAAGTGTGGTATCTATATTTACCTCCAGTTGTTCTGCGGTATCATCCACATAACCACCACTATATACTTTTCCTGTTTTTAGAATTGGGGGTAGTTTGGAATTCTCGGCGGGTATGGTTTCTCTTATGGAATTCCACTGGGTGAAGTAAATGGCAGGGTAGCGCAGGGCAAGAATTTCAGAATCTTGTGAAAATCTACACGAAAGATAGGTATCTGAACTTGTAGCCATAGAAAGACTGTAGGAATAGGGCAATTCGCTTGGTAAATATACAGAATCCCAGGATTCTGGTTTGAGTTTTTTCGCATCCTCTTTGACAACATAGGAAGAGGATGTTGTAGATGATTCATCAGTATTCTTTTCATGTACAATAGTTAGGATTTGCATAGCTGCAATTAAAACAAGGCCAAGTGTGGGGGCTATTGTTCTAAATTTCTGTTTTTTATTGTTCATTGGAAACACTCCTAATTCTGGTTTCATTGGAAATAATATACATTAATAGTTTTACATAGGGGATTTAAATTGTCAATGAAGGAGTTCTTAAAATTAAATTTTTTAAAGCAGAAAAGAGGTGGAACGATTGGCAGCAACAGCCGAGGAAATAATTTTGGAAAATATTAATGCAATAAAAGAATGGGCTTTATCTGGTATGGCTGAAAAGGAAATGTCTGAAATGCTAGGCATTGCATACTCCACGTTTCGAAAGGTGAAACAAAGCAACATGGTTTTGTCAGCTGTATTAACGGAAGCAAAGAAGCACCGTAGTGATATTTTGAAAGATCAAGTAAAGAATGTGGAGACATCCTTATACAAGCGGTGTTTAGGATACAATGCCAAAGTCATGAAGAACTACAAAGTGAAAAAGGCTGTTTTCGATGAAAGTGGTCAGGTGATTTTTGATAAGGGTGGTAAGGCAGTTACAGAGGAAACTTTAGAAGAACGCACCGAGGAAACCCATATACCCGCTGATATTTCGGCAGTGAAGTTCTTCTTGCTGAATAAGGCTAGGAAGGAATGGCGCAGTGACCCGGAACGATTGGAGATTGATAAGAAGCGTCTGGTCAATGACACCAAGCGGACGAAAATTGCAGAACTGGCTAGGGGCGGTGAGGAAAAGAAGAGCATTGAAAGTTATTTGGATGAAGCAGAGCGGGAAGCAAATGAGTAGGTGAGGTATATGCAATACTCGGTTTTGACCGACACTAAAAAATACATAGAGAAATTTTTGCATATCCGTACCAAGGATGGAAGGATTGTGTCTTTCTGCTTGAATGAATCGCAATTGCGGCTTTATGAGGTGATTTGTGCAGAAGAGGGGAAGAAAAAGCCTATCCGCATTATCATACTGAAAAGTAGGCAGATGGGATTTTCTACACTGACTGAGGGCATTATTTATAAAAAAACTGCGACCCGAAAGCTTAGAAATGCTTTAATCATTACCCACAAAGACGAAGCCACCAGCAACCTTTTCAATATGAGCAAGTTGTTTTATGAGAAAAGCCCGGAATGGGTGCGACCAATGCTAAAGAACAGTAACGCAAAAGAGCTGATTTTTGAGAATCCCACCAAAAACCCAAAGGACAAAAAGAATCAACCTGGACTAAAAAGCAAAATAAAGTGTACCACTGCCGGAGGAAAGGGTGTTGGGCGAAGTGACACCTTAAATTACATTCATATGTCGGAAGTTGCTTTCTGGCCGGGGGATATTCTAACCACCTATGCAGGGTTGATGCAGGCGGTACCCAATACACCGGGGAGCATGGTAATCATTGAAAGCACCGCCAACGGGTTTAATGCGTTTAAGAAAATGTGGGACGATGCTGTAGCAGGCCGTACCGATTATGTGCCATTATTTTTTGCCTGATATGAAATGCAGGAGTACCGCATGGCCTATCATGGGGAGGAACTGACTGACGATGAAAAGGAACTGCAAGAAGCGTTTCAGCTTGACCATGAACAAATTATGTGGCGGCGGTGGTGTATTGCCAACAACTGCAACAATGATTTGGATATGTTCAGACAGGAGTATCCCTCCACACCGGAAGAGGCATTTTTGACAACGGGGGATTGTGTTTTCAAGAACAAGGATGAAATTCTCCTTCGCATTCGGGCATTGGAAGAACAAACTTGTATTCGTGGGCAGTTTACATACAAAGAAAAGCAGATTGCATTGGATCGCATTGTATTGTCAGAGATCGAATTTGTTCAAGATGGCAAAGGGGAAATATGCATTTACAAGAAGCCTGAAAAGGGTGTGCCCTATGTGATTGGTGGAGATACGGCAGGGGAAGGCAGTGACAGCTTTACCACCCAAGTATTAGACAACCGCACAGGGGAACAGGTGGCACGATTAAAGCGCACCTATGACGAGGACGAATATGCAAAGCAGCTATATTGCTTAGGACAGTATTACAATTTTGCGTTATTGGCGGTGGAAGTGAATTTTACCACGCACCCCATCAAGCTTTTAGAATATCTCCATTATCCAAAGCAGTATGTAAGAGAAGTGTTTGACACCTACACAGGAGCAACAAGAAAGGCATTTGGTTTCCATACCAACGGTACCACAAGGCCGTTATTGATTGCTGAGTTGGTTTTATATATAAAAATTTGTTTGCATTTGATTCATGATGTGGAAACACTGCGGGAAGCTTTGACCTTTATTAAAAACGCAAGGGGGAGACCCGAGGCGGAAGTGGGAGAGCATGACGACCTTTTGATGGCGTTGGGTATTGCCCTTATGGCAAGAGGACAACAGCAAGTGACAGTTGCTATTGAAGCCCCAGCCATTGACAAGAAGCATTGGACGGCGGATATGTGGCAGGATTGGCGAAACGCAAGCCCCAAGGATAGGGAATACCTTCTTGCCAAATGGGCAAAGGCGGGTGATGGCCTATGAAGTTTGTAATGCCCATTACGGATAAGAGACTGATTTCTGATATTGCGGGCTATCTGGAAGAGAAAAACGAAAGGGACTATGTGCTTTTCATGACGGGGCTTTATTTAGGGCGTAGGATTGGGGATCTATTGGAATACCGGGTACGGGATTTGCGGGGAAAGGAATATATAGAGATTCCCGAGCAAAAGACCGGGGATGTTGTACGTCTTGCTATTAACCCGAATTTGCAGAAATTATATAAGCATTTTCTAAAAGACAAGCACGGGTATGAATATGTTTTTCGACGAACAAGAGGCAAGGAAAACAAGCCCATTAGCCGCATTCGGGCATGGCAGATATTAGATAGTGCTGCCAAGGCTGTGGGTTATGACGATAGCTTAAGTTGTCATGCAATGCGAAAGACCTTTGCATATTGGCTTTACAAGGACAGCGGAGGGGACATTTCTATGGTGCAAGAGATATTGGGACATGATGATCCCAATATCACAAGGCGCTACATAGGTATTGAC
>JABNAD010000202.1_pt1 | contig 48136 bp, 45 predicted proteins | sample 7240381 | NCBI WGS metagenome assembly JABNAD01 (sample SAMN11332834, study PRJNA596920) | anaerobic digester metagenome | biome: digested sludge; isolation source: digested sewage sludge-derived enrichment culture grown on H2/CO2 | place: Germany: Goettingen
AGATCTAATCCTGTTATTACGTTAGTTTCATCATTTGCTGTTACACTTGGTGCTGCTGGTGTTGTTAAGCTCGTTGTAAATGTCAAGTCTATAGCTGCACTTGCATTGCTTACTCCAGCTACTGCCTTTACTCTTACCTTAACAGTCTTATCTCCTGTTAAATCAGGGTCAGCTGTTTGCACCCATGTAGTACCGCCATCTAATGAATACTCCATTGTAGCAAGATCTAATCCTGTTATTACGTTAGTTTCATCATTTGCTGTTACACTTGGTGCTGCTGCCTTTACTTGGTCGGGTTTGTTAGCTGAAGTACCATCAATCTGTGTATCCGTAACGCCAGGAGCTACAGTCACAGCAGAAACCGTTGCAGTACCGTTTACAGTAACTGTAACGCCATTTGCTGTAACATCAACCGCCCCAACTATTCCGCTACCAGCAATAGTTAAGCTGTTGGAAGTTTGAATTTGAGGAATAGGTGCATTTGCTGTAATTGTTGCACCAGTTTTAGAAACAGTCATTCCTGGAAGCGTAGCCCCTGTTTCAACCGTAACACGAGCATTAGCGGTTGTTACAGCAACTGTACCCAGCTTGCCTGCCAATGCCACAGATTCTGCTGTTGCTACTGTAACAGGAGGAGGGGTAGGAAGTGTACTTGCCACATTAACCTTACCTTTACCGCTCATTTGAATACCTGCTGCTGCATCTCTTACAAGTAATGTTCCCAGTTTAACAGCCTTAATATCAATAATACCTGTTACTTTCACATTATTTGTAACTTCTGCATTAGGTGCATTAATGGTAAGATTTTTAACCACTGCACCAGCATCACCCGTAGCACTGTCATTTAAGTCAATCGATGTTACACTCGGTGCAGTAATGTTCAAATCACCATTAATATCATTTGTTCCAAAATCAATCGTGAAGTTTCTACTTCCGCTACGTGTTGCAGTTACATTGCCAGAAATAGCTCCTGTTACATAAATTGTTGAAAGGCTATTATCTGCAATTGCAGATGCTAAATCCTTTGCACTGCTTACGCGCCTGCTTCTTTTGGTAGAAGAGCTATCAGATGAGGAACTACCACCGGTTCCATTTTTATTTGTTTTGCTGGGTTTCTCAACACCCTTTGCTGTTTCTATTTTTGTAATTGTGATATCTGAAGCATATGTAATATCATCCACATTAGCCTCCAATGTGGAAACCTTACCTTTACCGTTCAATGAAATTTTGCCATCGGCTGTAAGGGTTGTTACTTTACTATTGCTACCAATCTCGATTTTTGTTCCGGCAGCATTTTTATCCACAACTACTTGGTCAATATCTCTTGTAATGTAGAGATCTGCTTTGCTTTCTACATACAACTTATCTGCTGCTACACCAATTGTAATTTTATCAGAAACTGAAGATGTAATGCTAATTTTCTTTACTTCTCCGGAGAAATTGCTGGTAGTTAAGTTACATGCTTCTTTAATTTCTACATTAGGAAGCTTTGTTTTTCCTGAAACTTCAAGGCGAACATTCTTCTTATCCATAACTGTCTTACCTTCAACAGTTGTATTATCTAAGTAGATGGAGTTTTCTCCGCCACCTTGGATAATCAAATCACCCTTAATTTCAACATTGCTTAAAGTAACCTTACCTTTACCAACTTTATCGGAAATAGTTAAGTTTCCTTCAATGGTCTTATCTTTCAGCTTTGTACCGCTTTCATCAATCACAACATCTTTCTCTGTAGGCTTTGTTTCTTCTTTTACAGGGGTTTCACCCATGATTCTATTTAAGGTAGAAACGGCCTCTGCTCTGGTTAAAACAGCATTTGGTCTGAATGTTCCATCAGGATAGCCGCTCATATAACCCTTTTCAACAATTCCGCCAACTGCACCCTGTGCCCATGCAGGAATACTGGATGCGTCTTTAAAGGATGCCAATGAACCACCTGATGCACCAAGGGCTTTTGCAATGAATACTGCAGCCTGTGCTCTGGTTATGATTTCATTGGGTTTAAAAGTACCATCGGGATAACCCGCTGTATACTGCTCTCCCATTGCAATGGCTACGTCATTGTAAAACCAATCACCGCTGGAAACATCGGAAAAAGATACATTTCCTTTATGATTCAAGCCCAATGCTTGGTTCATAATACGAGCAAATTCAGCTCTTGTTGCAGGCTTATCCGGCTTAAAGGTGCCATCTTGGTAGCCACCAATCAAACCTTTATCCTGCCACTGTGTGATTGTTCTCTCCGCCCAATGACCACGAATGTCATTTGAAGCAGCGAAGGCGTTTACTGGCGCAATTGCCAAAGCCGCAGCTAACGCCATAGATAATGCCTTTTTGTTTTGTACTATAATCTTCACGTTAAGTATTCCCCCTTTTCATTACGTTCCTCTAAAATTTCTGAATCAAACACTCGAAAATTTCCGTTATCACACCCCCGGTTCCATTCATTTCGTAGGGCATTTCAGCTCTTAATAACTTACCCATGATATCATTATAACATTGTTGTATAAATATTACATAGTTTAAGCTGGAAAATTATGTATAGAAATATGAGACTTTTATATACACATTGACTATGTATTTATTTTTGTATACACTATTTTTAATCAAAATTGTAGCTTATACACAATTATTGCATGGTTATAAATAACAATATTTGTAAAATTGCAATCATCGGTTACATTTTATTTGATAAATATATAACCATTTTAATTTAGAAAAAAATGCAGTTAATGTGAAATTTTTAAGTGAAAAACAGTTTTTTTCTTATGTTGATATCAACCAATATATCAGTTCTGCTAAAATTTCATTTTTAATATATCTTTTCTCTTAAATTTAAATTCGATTAAAAAAATCCTTCAAACCGGATAACATAATTTTACATCAGTTTGAAGGATTTTGTTTTAAGATTTACTTAAATTAAAACAATTTTTTCTTAAGTTTTTGTTTCTAACTAAAAATGAACAAGGTTTCATTTGGTTATGTCTAATGGTGTACTTTTTTCTAAATTGACTAAACCATACTTTCCGGACAGAAAACCTCATCAAATTTTTCTTCTGTCAAAAATCCAAGGGCAACACAAGCCTCCCTTAAAGAGATATTTTCATTGTAAGCTTTCTTTGCTGTTTTGGCTGCATTTTCATATCCTATATAAGGATTTAAACAAGTAACTAACATCAGTGAGCGATGAAGATTTTCATTCATCTTTTCTTTATTCGCCTGAATACCTGAAACACAATGCACGCGGAAAGATTCCAATCCATCTGCCAAAAGTCGAACAGACTGCAAAAAATTATAAATACATACAGGCATATAAACATTCAGCTCAAAATTCCCTTGGGATGCGCAAATACCAATAGCTGTATCATTGGCCATTACTTGGACTGCTACCATGGTAAGCGCCTCACATTGGGTTGGATTCACCTTTCCAGGCATAATGGAACTTCCTGGCTCGTTTTCAGGAATAAAAATTTCTCCCAGACCACAGCGAGGGCCACTCGAGAGCCAACGCACGTCATTGGCGATTTTCATTAAATTTGCCGCTAGAGCTTTTAGTGCACCATGGGCAAATACCAACTCATCCTTTGCAGTTAAAGCATGAAACTTATTTTCTGCAGTAATAAAATGTGTACCAGTCAAGCTAGATACTTCTTCCGCCGCCGCCTCGGCAAAGCCTTTAGGTGCATTCAAGCCCGTTCCTACCGCTGTTCCACCTAAAGCCAACTCCTGCACTCCTGCAAGGCTAACTTCAATCATGGTCTTTGTTTTTTCCAGCATATTTCGCCAACCGCTGATTTCTTGAGAAAAGGTAATGGGTGTGGCATCCTGCAAATGGGTTCTTCCTGTTTTTACAATTCCATTATTTTCTGCCTCTAAGCGTTCCAACTCAGAAATCATCCTCTCAATGGCAGGAAGAAGCTGTTTTTTCGTTTCCAAGGCTGCTGCAATATGCATGGCCGTGGGGAAGGTATCATTTGAACTCTGAGACATATTCACGTGATCATTGGGATGCAAAAGTTTCTCCCCCGCAATCTCATTCCCACGATTGGCAATTACTTCATTGACATTCATATTAGACTGCGTACCACTGCCCGTTTGCCACACAGCCAATGGAAATTGATCGTCAAGTTTTCCTGCCAAAATTTCATCACAGACCTGACCAATCAATGCACACTTTTTATGATCCAGCTTGCCTAAACGGTTGTTTGCTTGGGCTACTGCTTTTTTTTGAATTGCAAAAGCATAGATAATTTCCATTGGGATTTTTTCGGTGCTGATTTTAAAATTTTCGAAACTCCTTTGGGTTTGCGCCCCCCAGTACACGCCCACAGGAACCTTAACTTCGCCCATAGAGTCTTTTTCAATACGGTATTCCATGACAAATCTCCTTATATGCTTAATTTTCCACCTAGTAGTTCTAGATTTGATTATAACAAAAACTTGCCAATAAATATATTGCTTCTTAACAAAAAGTCCCCATCATTTCTTGAGTTTTTAAATGAAAAATGGTAAACTGCTCAAAAAGGAGGAATGAACATGTATACTACAAGCATTGCCATTCAGGTATTACCCGATATCACTGAAATAAATAAAATCTGCGCAATTGTGGATCAAGTTATTGAATACATCGAATCCACAGGCTGCAATTATATGGTTGGCCCATTTGAAACCACTGTAGAGGGTGATTTTGAAACCTTAATGGCTATCATAAAGCGCTGTCAAGAAATCCCTTTGGAACTTGGAGCGCCCTCCACCAAGTCTTATGTGAAAATTTTTCATAGCCCCAGCGGTGTAATGACTATTGCTGAAAAAACCGATAAATTCAAATAACAAAGGAGAAATTATGAAAAGTATTATTTTTGATCTAGACGGAACTTTAATTGATTCTATGCCCGTTTGGAAAAATACAGGGCGGAATTTCTTATTAAAACATGGTTTACCCATCCCCGAAAATTTACATAGCGTAGTAAAAGCGCAAACAATCGGCCAGACGGCAGAATACTTTCGTTCTCATTTAGGCGTAACCCATAGTCAGGAAGAAATCATTCAAGAGATTATTCATTATATAGAGGATGCTTATAAGAATACAATTCCTTTAAAACCTTATGCTAGAGACTTTTTAGATAGAGAACTGGAGAATGGAACTAAAATGTGCGTTTTAACTGCGTCAGAGGCAAGTTATATTCATCCTGCTTTAGAGCGTCTTGATCTTTTAAAATATTTTAAGTTTATTTTAACGTGTAGTGAAACCGGACACTATAAAAGCGAGCCTGATGTATTTCGTATTGCCATGGAGAAATTAGGAGGTTCTTTGGAAAACACCATTGTTTTCGAGGACGCCCTATACGCTGTGCAGGGTGCGAAAAAAGGTGGGTTTACCGTTTATGCCATTGCTGATCCCGTCACCGAAGAAGACAGAAGAGAAATTTGCACTTATGCTGATAAATACATAAAAAGTTATAAAGAATTATTGTAATTCAAAAAAGGCGACTTTAACTACTACTCAATCGTTTTACAAAAAGTCTTGAGCATCTTGAGTTTCAAATAAACCTTTAAAAAGGAGATACGTTGTCTTATGCGGACTACGTATCGCCTTACTTTTATTAGATGAGGTTTGCGTTAAGTTATGCTTTCAGCACAGTTTCGTCGTACTCACGCAATATCGTCAACTGCAAAGACTTGAATATTTAAAGTAATCTCATAGTTTTTACCTCCGTAGCTATCAAAAACTAATTCATTCGTCCCCTTTGGTAAATCAATTTCTTGAGCAAAGCTATTCATCCATTTATAACCACCCATAGCAAATTCATTTGTCTTATATTTTAAAACCTTGATTGTATCATCATCTTCTGTTTTATACGCCAGACCAAAACCGTTAAAGGATAAAGTATCTTTATTATCTATATTATTGACACTAGCATCAACCAATACCCTGATTTTCGTATTTCTATCAAGAGATATATTTATGATACTACCACTGTCATCTTTATCTGTGAAAGATATAGTAGTCTCATCCAACAATTCACTATCATCATTATTTAATATATCTTTGTCGTCGAAATCAAGACTCTCCATATCGTCATCTTCAAAAATCTCATCATCTAGCTCATCATCTTTTCTTTCAGCGCCGAAATACTCAATTTTATTTTTATCTATGTTGGAAAACAATAGGTGAAATTTAAAAGTGCATTTCTTTCCTCTAAATTCAAGACGGCTATCTCCTTTCTCCAAGTTTAAGGTTGTATTCAGCTGCAAGTTGCCCTTTTGCTCAACTTTATTGCTGTCAGCTACGACTGTCTCCTCATTATTCGAATTTATATAAACAATCTTAACATCATCAGATATTCCCTTTAATTCGCCGGATAAATCCACGTTAGTATCCTCTAACGCAGAAATATATACAATATTTAAAGTGTTCGCTACATGACACTTTCCCGATAATTTATATTCATCATTTTCCTTCATCGCTGTAAAATGACTATAGATGCTGCTTGAGCTATTAGCAAAATCATTTCCGCAAGCCACTAGAATAAAACCTAAAATCAAACAGCATATACCCATTAAAGTTCGTTTCATAATGTACTCCTCTTCTCCTCAATCTTAAAATATATTTTCTCGAGCTATTCTCTTAGATTAATATACTTATTTTACCACAATTTATAATATTTCTCATTAGATTAATATTTTTATTCGGATTTTGTTTTCATATATTTATATTTATCAAAAGAAAAACCATGACAACTAATATGATACCGCAAGAACTCTACGGAGCGTTTATTTAAAAATAAGTTTTAATGGGTTACAATTGGTTTATGGAGGGGAAATCATGCAAAACAAACAAATTGGTTCTATCATTCGCAAGGCACGCTTAGAACAGAAAATGACGCAAAAACAGCTTGCTGACAAAATAGAAATCAGCGATAAAGCAATCTCAAAATGGGAGTGCGGATTGGGTAAGCCAGATATCTGCCTCATTCTAAAGCTTTCAAATATCCTAGACATTGATGTTCGGGAGTTATTAAAGTTATATGAAAAGCCATGAGATCTCTTTACCCAGCAATTAACATTGATAAATCATAAGGATGGTGAAACAAATGGATAAGCTTTCTAAAAAAGCTTTGAAAGAGCAATATAAAAACAGAGTACTCATTGGAGGAGTATACCGGATTCTGTGTAATGGAAATGGTGCATTTTGGGTTAGAGCAACAACAGATTTACAAGGCTCGAAAAATCGCTTTCTATTTTCTTTATCCATGGACTCAAGTCCCGAGCCATGTATGGCAGAAGCATGGAATCAATTTGGGAAGTCCTCCTTTTCCCATGAAATTTTAGAGGAACTGAAAAAAAAGGAACTGCAAACAGAAAGTGAATTTTCAGAAGATATTAATATTCTTTTAGAAATATGGACTGATAAATTGAAGGAAGGAGGTTTATAAATTTGGAACAAAAAAATATCATCAGCAGGTTTCTTGATGAATCTGGCAAAATCAAACAATTGCCGGAGAAAAAAACTTATAGAATTGAAGTTTTAAGCTATCTGGCAGAGAAATTTGAAGTTAATCGCAATTATACTGAAAAAGAGGTAAATTGTATTTGCGATGAATGGCATACTTTTTCCGATTATTTCATTCTAAGGCGAGAGCTTGTTGATAACGGGTTATTATGTCGAGAACCAAGTGGGTCTCGTTATTGGAAACCATTACCTGCAGACTTAACAGTAGCTTGTGAAAAGTCTTTATAAAAAAGAATCCCTAAATTTTGTTTGACCAATTTTGTTTAAACACAAATTTATCCGTTTAAAAATATAGAGGTAATTACTAAAGGGCAGCGTCAATTTTATTGATTCTGTCCTTTGCCTTTATTATTCTTAATAAAATGCCAAACTTGTTATCGACTATGAAAACCATAACATAGAACGGGTTGCAAATCAGAAAATAGGAAGTTCCCATAAAAGAATATATTCTACATACCAAAACCCATTAAATCGTAATCTTTGCATTTTCATTGCATAATAAAAAGCCTCCAATGATTCCAAAACGCATCACAGAAGACCGATCGATAGACCTATATATTATGGTAGAAACTCCAATTTTTTTTTACAATAACTTTCTCAAAAAAGGGGTTTCGGAATGCAAACATGAGCAAGAACCAAAAAGGGTCTTGCCCAAAATAACTATATTTTTTAGTTATTATTTGAGTTTACAAAAAAAATTTGGAAATCAATTTCGGGTATGTATTTTTTGTGGGATTATACTAAATAAATTTCCTCATTCCTTGTTCCCACGTTTCAAATGAAGAATTTTATAGCTCCTCATTTGTTGCTATATCCTCCTGAATTTCCGGTTTCTTCGTGGCAGACCGAAACATAATGAATGATGTGTAAAGAATTACCACGATTACTAGCCATTTCAGTGTATTCAATGGCATGGACTTCACAATGTATGCTGCCACCAGTACACCAATTGCACCAAATATTGTGATGGCAAAGGATGCCTTTTTATCATAAGCACCTTCTTTCACAAATTTTGTAGCTGCTGCCGGCATAAGAAACGCACAAGATCCCATCATAATGGGAAAAGCAACTTTAGGACTAAGGCCTAGGGCATATACAAGGGCCATGCAAGGTGCATATAATCCGATGCCCAAAGTCATAAGTGCCCCTAATATAAAGTTGGCAACAATGCCGATGATTAATTTTACCCCTGTAAGACCAATTGCTTCTCCTCCAACAGGAAAAATGCCTGCTTGACTAAACAACATAATTACTGCGACAATCAAAAGTGCAACTCCCATACCAATCTGAACCTTTTTCTCATCCAGTTTCGAAACAACCCCTGCACCAAGCACAGCACCGAACGCTGCAGCACCAAGCATACTAAACAGAGTAACCGCCTCAACTTGAATAACCGTTAAAAAAATAAACGCTTCAAGCACAACTGGTATTGTCATTGATACATTTAAAGTTCCTGGTAAATTTTTATCCTTTGACAAATGAAAAAACTTAAATAATGCTGTTGTTGGTGCAAAACTTCCTATTCCTAAAGTATCAAAGAAATTTGTAACAAACCCAACAGCGCCAAGAGCATAAAAGTTTGTTTTTTCAAGTTCCCCTGCCTTTTTTACTCTTACATAATCTTTAATAAAGACTACTGTAAAGTACAATGTAATAACAAAGAGCAGTCCCAGAACAATTTGCAGCACGTTTTTTTCCTCCCTCAATGTTTAATAGGGCTTCCCCTCCAGCTTTCCACAACAAAAACCAACATCAATCCACCACAAACCCATATTTTAAAGGATCATCAGGGTCAATTAAAAACTCGTTAATACCCGTTATAAAAGCTTTACCACTAATCTCAGGAATCACCGCTTTAAAATCCCCCACTTGTGTTTCTCCAACGATTCTTGCCCGAAACATGGTTCCAGTGATGCTTTCGTATACAAATTCTTCATTGATTCCAATGCGTCCTTTGCTATACAGCGTTGCAATTTTTGCACTGGTTCCTGTTCCACATGGTGATCGATCAAACTGTCCATCTCCAAAGACAACAACATTTTGTAGAGAGGCTCCCTCGCTTTTTGCAGGTCCATAAAATTCAACCAAATCTGCGGAATGAATATGAGCCAGTGTTGGGTGTTGTATTTCAATGGTTTTATTTACAACATCTAGAATCGACATACCCAAGGTGCAGATTTTATGAGCATTTGATGGACTTATTTCGATATTTACATCCTCTGCTTTCACAAGAATGAAGAAGCTTCCCCCAAAAGAGATATCTACCATGACTTTCCCAATTTGAGGAACATCAATTTCTACATTCTCTTTATATAAAAACGATGGAACATTTGTAATTGTTGTTTCTTGAGCTCTTCCATTTTCCACTCTCACCTTTGCTTTAATCAAGCCAGCCGGCGCTTCAAGAGTTACATAGGTATAGGGCTCTTCAATGGGTACCATGCCCGTTTCAACAGCTACTGTTGCCGCACCGATTGAACCATGACCGCACATATTGAGATATCCCCCTGCATCCATAAAGATGATGCCTAAATCTGCTTCTGCAGATGTGGGTTGGGTAATAATTGAGCCAAACATATCTTTGTGGCCTCTTGGTTCATGCATAATACTTGTGCGTAAATAATCCAAATTTTCATCTAAATATGCCTTTTTTTCCGACATAGTATTTCCCGGTATCACCGGAACTCCACCTACCACAATCCTTGTAGGTTCGCCCATGGTGTGGGAATCAATTGCATGAATTGTTCTTATGGCCTTCATACGCTCTCTTCTTCCTCTCTTATTCTAAGTTAAAAAAAGCTGCTATCTCTTCTTTTTACTATTTGTTCTACATCTTTCAACAAATGGTTTTCAAATGGAAATGCGATACAACCCCTCGTTCTACAAAAACAAAGTAAAAACTAAATCAGAGAATGAATGGCACCATCCAAACATTGATTTGGTGTAATTACCACAGGAATGTTCCTCATATCAATGAGATTTCTGGCACCTATATATCCACCGGGTTGATCGGGAAACACTGCAGTATCATACATATTGCCAAGGCCGGAAACGATTTTTACCAAAATCACTCTGCTGGCATTTGGTCTAATCACATCGAAGAATTCATCGGTAACATAAGACATATCTTCTATATAACCTATCTGTTGCCTTATCTCTTCCAGTGCTTGATCTGCCAGTCGATGAGCCTCTCGAATTCCCCTAGCTGTGCGCCCCTCTCCATTTTGAAACAAAAAATCCATGTGAAGAATGATATCATTTTCATTCGGTGTGCCCGCCTGATTATACCGAATACAATGGTCCATAAACCCTTCCGAAGATCCAATATTAGATGGCTGAAAACCGCTTTCATCCTCTACTCCCGTCAGCATAGCCGTTACACCCGTTAAAAACCTTGTTTCTCCATCCCCTAGATTTCCGCTTGCCTTACAAGCTAGAGGCATGAAATCCAAATTTGAATGAATAAACTGATGATGCTCACTAGGTTTAATTATTCGGATATCCATCTCTTTTATTGGACTTTCTGAGTCTACCAAGTTTTCTACAATGTCTTTTCTGATTGTCAAAACGCCTCCAGAGATATCGGTTTTTCTGCCAAATCGAATCTCTTGTATGGGGTAATTCTTCCGCATTAACCGCCTTACTCTTTTCTCTTCTATTACCATATTTCTGCGAAGTTTGCCCATCTTTTCCATCTTGCGCTTTAGCAAAGCAACTGCCTTGATTGCATCATACCCATTCAGATTGTTGTCCCCTAGAATACAGGATTCATAACCAGATGCATTCTTGTTGAAGTCAACAATGGTTTCAACAAATTGATTGGTACACACCAATCGCCCCTGCTGCCCTATGTAACTCATTCCAACTGAAGGAATCCCCCTGATTCCTAGCTGTTCAATCACATTTACAAAATCTATATGATGATTTCCCCATCCATCTATTGCTACAATTGCTCCATCAGCCCCAACACAACTGGCAATATCACCGGTTCTTTGTGCTGCGAACACCTTATCGTCATAGCCCTCGGAAACACCATTAACAATGACTCCGCAAAAATCCAGTTCCTTATCCTGACGTAACTGTTTTGTGATTGGGCAACGAAAGTGATGCAGCGTGGTCATTTTTGTACTTGGTCCTAGTCCCATAACACATCCCCTTGTACTTCCTCTGATATATGAATAGAGTACAAATTTCCATCCGTACTCTATTCATCCATTCAAACGCAATCGTTATACGTTATGTCTGTATTCATAAGGGAGCACTTTTAAGCCGTTGTAGCTTGGGCAGTCCCTTACCCATTCCAAGGACTCCTTCAAAATCGCTGTCTGCATTGGAATATTATTAGGTGCTCCTGCATTGGAACCAATGGGCACATGAGGCGCCGTAATTCGTGGTGCCCCCTGCTGACGTGCGATAGGGGGAAGTGCGGCAATAACCACACAACTCATTCCCTCTGCTTCGCAACAACGGGTAATAATGGTAGCTGAACGATGGCAGGTCCCGCAGCCACCTGTACAAACAACAATATCAACGCCTTGGGCCGCTAATTTTTTAGCAATTTCGGGACCAGTTTCATTACTAAATTTTTCAACATTTCCGCCACCGCCCATGAAAGTGTATGTCTCTTTGGGAAGTGATCCGATAAAGCCTTCTTTTAATAATTCATGAAGACGATCAATGGGAAACATTGCATTTACATCCTTGTTAATATCTGAATTGTCAAACCCGCCATGGGTTACCATTAATTCTGAAGATGGTGTATCAAATTCAATGGTACGATATGAGAAGTCTCCAGAGGTGTTAAATGGTGTCTGACTTTTCTTGTGAATTCCACCTGCAGTAATAAATGCAACTTTGCACTCATTGATTGGCTTCTTCAATTCACTAAAAATCGGTTTTGGTGTCACCGGAACAAAGATTTCGGATTGCATTCCTTCAAGTGTTGTTAATTTCATGAAATTCTCCTCCTGTTATAACTTTTTCAATATTTTGTATGTTATAAGCAACTTTGCTAAATAAATGATACGGGAATTTCTCTTTTTCCAATCACGTCCATACAACTGAGATAGAATTCAACATCCTGCCCAACTTGCAGAAAAAGCGGTGTAAAAAACCAACGGCGAGGAACGGCTACTGTTCCAAATCCATTTGCCATCTCAACTTTTCCTGCAGTATCATTTACCTCTATCAGTTTTCCATTTATAAAACAGGGTCTAATGCAGTGGTTTGTATTTAAATCCGAATAGTCATACTCAAATAAATCCTCAACAACTTTGATATAGCTAAAATAAAATTGTAGTTCGTGACCAGTCTCGATTTCTGTTTCTCCTACAATCATACTTTGCGGAACTTCCAATACACCAAGTCGCCCATGCAAATGAATTTTGACTAAATCATCTGTTACCTCTTTCACCAATCCACCCATCAATACAGGATTGATTTGATATGTAGCGCCACCCATTAGTGTAAAGTCCCATTATCGAGTAATTGTGTTTCTGGAAGCCCCAATAACTTGTTATTCTTATTAATAACATCGTTGTTCCATTTCTTTGGAGCCTGAAGAACCTCAACCCCTGCCATTTTATTCTTAAGCATCTGAATCGCCCGTACTGCTACTTCTTTTGTCACACAGGAGCAACCAGCAACGTTGTTTTCAAATCCGCCCATATCCATATTTTCTTCAACCATAGCTGTAGCATACTCATTACCCACAACTAGCTGCCCTTGATATGCACAGAAGGATACGCCTACTACGGGAATTCCACGCTTGCCCGCCTGACCAATATGCTGTATAAAATCAATATGGTTATTACCGAAGCCTTCCGTCGTGATAATGCATCCATCAATATCAAGGCCTTCCAATAATGATCCCAGCCTCTCAGATACCCATAACTTTTCATCATTAACCTGGGGTGAGCCAATGCAAACTACGCCGATTAAATCCAATTCTTCATCCATTGCTAAGCCTTCTACCAAAGGTTCACGAATATAATGACGTGTCATCTCTTTTGTTGCTGGCCCAATGCAAGTAAGTGCATGAATAGATCCATCTCTTACTTGGTTTGGTGTTAAGATAATGGGAACATTCCCGCAATCAACATTCTTTTGCCCACCTTGAACGCCACAAGGTTCCATGGGGCACAGTACGTTATCATGCATAGCCCCCTGTCCCATAATTTCTTTAACAAGAACCACACGAGGATTCCCTTTTCTTCTTACATCTTCGCAAACTTCTTCTCTTAAAACTTCACCATCATATTTCTTTAATTCATCCCGAATGGCTTGAATGATATAATCCTGGCATTTATGAGCGGCAAATGGCCCCGGTCTGGTCATACCTGAAAGTCTCTTAATAACTGCATGACAACGGATGATAATATCATTCTCATCTGCACAACCCGGATGGCCATAGTACATCTTTTCATCAAGAAATCCTTCAGAGGAACCAAATTCATGAACTTGAACGCCATCTTCGTCAACACCTGTAAGCATAAATACCACGCCGTCTGCCACTTTTGTAATGCCTTCTCCCAACTCTCCTTCAATCTTTGTTGCAATAGGGCACACATCCATAATTGTTTCTGTATAAATGTGACGTTGCTCTGGTCTAATTACATCAAGTGTCAAGCTAACGCATAAAGGATCTTCTGCTGCCGCTTTTTTTACGATAGCCCCGTCAATTGTGATCTTCCCATTTTTAATTGATGTTGTTTTTCCAATCTCTGCATCAACAATCTTGATATGTTTCTTGATTAGTTTTCTGATTACATGCTTCTCACCCTTATTCTCTTGAACTGCTACGGGTGCAGTTACTTGCATTCCACCTGCAAGTGCTACACCAACAGGAATATCCAGAGACAAACCTTCTAACTTATCAATATTTACATGAATCATATCAGTTCCTCCTACATATGTACTTGATGTCATTGTCCGTTCCGTAGTCTTTTCATCTTTCACTGTTACTGTAGGCGTAGGCACTGTTTCAACCTGATTTATCTTATCCAATACATCCTTGGTAATGGGGGTCAGAGCCTCTACATCCGTTAATAATGTGCTTCCCAAAACCTGCTCAATGGTAAGTGCATGATCACTTAATGTGAGCAATCCTGCATCAATCATATCCTCGAACAGCCCTGGATCCTCCAAATCTGCCGCTCCAATTACCGCTCCCTTCTCCCTACGACAACAAAAGATTGCCGGATCTTTTAAATGATGTTTTAATGTTTCCTGTGTAATTGACATTTGTTATCACACCCCTTTTTATTTTGTTTTATCCTTTCAACTCTTTCATTGAGTTGTAAAGTATCACCGTTTATTCTTTCAATCAAACTCCAACCCAAAATCTTAGCTTATGTCTTTATTTTCCGTACCAATTTCATGTTCACCGCTCGCAAGGCCCCGTCTGTGCAATGATAAACAGGTAATTTCAACTGTGGTGCACATGACATAACCGTATTGGAACAATCTGTACAATTACTAATCAGCAAAGCTTGTGCCCCATCTTTTTTTAGTTTCAATACTTTTTGAACCTGGCCTGGACATCTTCCCGGGTTTTCACACTTTCGCGTTCCGTTTTTTATCTCCATTGCTTGTTTACAGTACTCTACACCTACCACCCTTGAACCCATGCTTGCCGCAATTTCTTCCAATCGCTCTTTGTTCCCACCACATGCACAAACCAAGAGTCCTATTTTTTCAGGCCCTTTCCAGAATTCCTCTGTTGCGATCAGACCCCCTGTTGTTTTGATTGTGGGATCTTCCATGTTTACTCTCTTCCCAGTAAATGGGCCACCCATAATAATTTCTCCGTATTCCGAACCGATTCCACCGGCTTCCTTAAAAACTTCCCCGACTGACATACCAAGGGGCACATCCAGCATGACCCGCATTAGTGCTCCCTTCAACTTACCCCCAACAGTCATATCTTTGTCTATGAGTGGTTTTTTATCTTCCACTGCCTCTCGAATACGCAATACTGTTTCCGCATTTATAACAATACAATTTGCAGCCAACGGAAGCTGATCTACCTCCAGAAGTACGCCTAGTACCTCCCGCACAATTGCTCGTTCTTCTCCCATGGGATACATGTTTGGAAGGGTTGCAACTGCAATATTCGATTCGCTGATTGACGCTTTTAAGTCCTCAATCTCTTCTGTGTGAATTTCCTTAATTGCAATAACACCCTTGTTTGCATTGACCACTTCCATTACAATTTTGAGTCCCTTAATTAACTTATCTGCTTCAGTGGCAATGCGGCGCATGTTATGATCTAAAATCGGCTCGCACTCAGCAGCGTTAACAATAACCGTTCCGCCATTGGCAAATGGCTTTTGCAGCTTTGCATATGTAGGAAAACCCGCTCCACCAAGTCCAACTAGACCTGATTCTCGAATCAAATCCAAAGGAGTCTTTGACGTGAGCTTTACAAATTCTTTTGATTGTGTTTCATAGGCAATAATGCGAATTAGCTGTTCAGTAACCTCTTCAACCACTCCTGACACGCTAGTAAAAATATTTGCTGCCAGTTGATTTTCCGTAGCCTCAGCAATCATCTGACCCCGCAAAACTCTATCTCCCTTTTGCACAATCGGTTTTGATGGACCACCAATATGCTGTTTCAGCGGATATGTGTATACCCCTTCCATTTTCATCTCTCCCTCACTTTTTGCATTAAAAAGTCGAAATATGATATGCTTTTCCCTTTGCGTCTGAAAAGCTATTCACGTATATTTAGAGTATATTTATAAAACTGTTTTTTGTATAACGAATCATCTTTCATTCAGTTAGTACAAACATTCATACTTGACCCGATTGAAATACACAGGCATTATTTGGTAAAATATAACTAGCATTTCAGGATGTTGCAATGATTAGCATCTATGACCTCATACGCCTAACGAAAAAAATTTCCACCTCTATCCGGAAGAGTATTGGATAAAAAAACATACACGATGTATAACACTTAGGAAAAATACCACTGATTACTGCATCATAGAAAAGAAATCAAAGACGATTTCTTGAAACAAATCTTAATTTTCTAATAACCAAAAGCCCCAAAAATTGATAACGACTATAGGAGGTATATTTTTTCACTTGATAAAGGGCTTTCATGTTTGTAACCGCTAATGTACATAAAAACTTCAAAAGAAAATGTAAGCGACGTAAAAAAAGGGTACAGCATAATCCTTGATTGATGAAATCAAGACATGCTGCACCCTGACTATGAAATAAAAAGAAAATTGCATTGGCGGTGGCATAATTATTACCTTTATTTGTGGAAGCACAGATACTACTAAGGGTAACTTGCGTAAGTTCCAATAAACGCACAAAACATTATTTATGCAAAATATGAGCCCTACTGATTATTCATATGATAATGCGACATCATAACGTTTTAATACTTGAAAACAATTTGTTTTAACTTGTATGCCTTTACTCATTAGATGAACTAGCTAGGGGAATCTATACATTCGTTTAATGGTTATCACTAAGTAAGACCTCATTCTAAATTTATATCCTAGTGTTATGACTTTATCGATTAGGTCAACCTCTTTTAGAAAGGTGTGTATTCATGGATCTCAATACTTATAAATTATTTAACATTGTAGCAGAGCACGAAAATATTTCTTACGCTGCTAATTTAACAAAATATACGCAATCTAGTGTGAGCCATACTATGAAACGACTTGAAGAAGAATTGGGATTAAAGCTGTTTACAAGAGATAGATATGGTGTTCATTTGACAGCAGTCGGTCATGAACTGATTCCTAAGGTCAGAGAACTACTTACTACCCATGATCAGCTAGAACAAATTATAAATGATATCAAAGGAATAGAATTTGGGACGATAAATATTGGCACATTTTCAAGCATTGCCATTCATTGGCTGCCTAATATATTAGAGGCATATCATAAAGAACATCCACAAATACAAATTTTGATTAAAGAAGGGGGGATTGAAGAACTGTACTCTTGGGTAACCAATCGAGATGTAGATTTCTCTTTTTATAATTATTCACCAAGCCATAATATTGATTTTATACCTATACAAAAAGATGACTATGTGGCAATCTTTCCGAAAGATTATCCATTAGACAAGAGTCTTGAATCTTATCCTATTGGCAACTTTAACGGGAAACCTTTTATTTTGTTTGACCCAAGTATCGAAGAAAATATACAGAAATTATTAGAGGAACAAAATGTTTCCCCCTGCATACTTTGCTCCTCCAGAGAAGACTTTACCATAATGTCCATGGTTGAACATCATCTAGGATTCAGTATTCTTCCACGTTTAATTGTGGAACAGAGAAAAGAGCATTTACAAATACTTCCCCTGGCTCCTTCTTATCAAAGGATTCTGGGAATTGGAATAAAATCCTACAAGAATGCTTCTCCTGCCACAAAAACATTTATTGATTTTGTGATGCACTACTTTAATAAAAACATATCTTTTCAGTAAATGTAAGGTTGGACAATTCTAACTTTCCTATTTCTACATAATAAAAAAGAGTGGCAAGAATTGTAATCTATATTCTTGTCACTCTTTCTAAGTATCATCTTTTTGTTGCATCTTTTTGTTGCATCTTATTATCGTTTTCTTTTTGGCAATACATGAATTCCTTGGCCCTCTACCTCCTCCAATGCTTCCGTTATAGCCTCATTATATGTTGGATGGGGTCTTACTGTCTTAAGCATATCATCCACTGTAAGTTTATTGGTAATTGCCGTTACAAACTCCCCTACCATATCCGTTGCTCTTGCGCACATCAGCTGTGCACCTAAGATAATGCCGCTTTCTCCATGGGTAATGACTTTTATAAATCCTCTCTCATCTTTAGATATCAGGGTTTTACTGTTACCACCCATAATAAATTTCCCCACTTTCACCGAAATTTCCTTCTTCTTTGCCTCCTCCTCCGTAATTCCTACGGATGCTATTTCGGGGTTTGTATAAATACAACTGGGAATCACACTCAAATCTTCAGTTGTATTGCCACCACCCAACCTATGGGCAAGCTGAATCCCCTGGGCTATTGCATTGTGTGCCAGTTGTATATCACTAGATAAATCTCCGATTGCATATACTCCCTTTAGGCTTGTTTCAAAGCCATCATCAACAGCAACCTTTTTTCCTGCCATTTCAATTGTTACACCTTCACCGAATAGACCATGGGTATTTGGCTCACGTCCCACAGCAAAGAGCACATATTGAGCTGAAACCTCCTTGTTTTCGCCATTCTCCTCAAAAGAGCATATGAAGCCATCTTTCTCTTTTTCAATACTTTTCATAAGAGAGGATGTGTAAACTTCAACTCCCTGTTTTTTCAACGTCATTTTTAAGCTCTGGGCTATTTCTTTATCAAAATTAGAAATCAACCTTGGCGCCGCTTCAATCATGGTTATCTTTGTATGCAAAGAGCTAAATACTTTCGCCATTTCCACACCAATAACACCACCACCCACAATGACAAGGCTTTTGGGAACTTCCTTAAGAAGAAACAAGTCCTCGCTGTTTAATACTCCATCAAGCTGACATCCTTTTACCGGAATCTTGGATGGAACAGCGCCAGTAGCCAATATAATGCTTTGGGCTCTATAGGTTTCTACCGCATTATTATGAAATACAGTGATTGTTTTATCCTTTTCAAGTGTAGCTTTTCCCGTTATTATTGCCACACCGTTGGCTTTCAGAAGACTTAAAATTCCCTCTCGAAGTTTTGAGCAGGTTTCTTCTTTGTATTCCGCGATTTTTGAATAATCAAAGGAGACCTTTTCTGCAAAAATCCCAAATCTCTCAGACTCTTTGATTTCTTTGTACAAATTGGCCGCATGAAGCATAGCCTTAGTGGGGATACATCCTCTGTTTAAGCAGGTTCCACCCACCTCCCTATATTCGATTACCGCTGTACTAAGACCAAGCTTTGCAGCTTTAATTGCAGCAACATAACCACCGGGGCCAGCTCCAATTACAATCAAATCAAATGTTTTTTCCATATGCATTCAACCCCTTATCATTCATAAATGCTGATATGATTTTTGAACAAAAGCAGTCTATTATGAAACTGCCTTTTTTATGTAACGTGAACTTATTTTTGGTCTCAAAGCTCCATTATCCTTTGAATCTCCATCTCAAATATCTCCTAATTCTTTGGTCCGACAATACCTGAGTATAGGATTTCTTGCTGCCTCAACCTCGTTTAACCTTGCAACAGGAGTTGAAATAGGCGCTTTACACAATATTTCGGGGCTTGTATAGGCTTCTTCATATAAATCCCTCAAAATTTGAACCATATTGTCCATGGTCTCCTTTGATTCCGTTTCTGTGGGTTCAAACATCAAGGCTTCATGGACAATTAAGGGGAAATACATGGTGGGAGGATGAATTCCTTTGTCAATCATAGCCTTTGCAATATCCAGCGCAGACACACCTGTTTCTTTTTTCAGCTTTTCCGCACTTAAAACAAACTCGTGCATACAGGTTCTATCATAAGCGGGGGGATACAAATCCTTCAGCTTATGAAACATATAATTGGCATTGATCACCGCATTTTCACTTGCCTGCAAAACCCCTTCTTTTCCCAGTGTCATAAGATAAGCAAGGGCTCTTACCACTACCAGAAAATTGCCATAAAAGCTTTTCATTTCTCCAATAGAGTTTTTTGCTTTTATGAAGCTGAATTTCCCATCTTTTTCTTCACTACGCACCGATGGCAAAAATTCTCCGAGAAATTCCTTGCAGCCAACAGGGCCGCTTCCTGGGCCACCGCCACCGTGGGGAGTGGAAAAAGTCTTATGCAAATTCACATGAATCACATCAAACCCCATATCCCCAGGTCGTGCTATTCCCATAACTGCATTTAGATTGGCGCCATCATAGTAATTGATTCCTCCGCAGTCATGAATGATATTGGTAATCTCCAAAATATTTTTATCAAACAAACCCAAGGTATTTGGATTTGTCAGCATAAGCCCTGCGGTATCGCTTCCCACAGCTTCTTTCAGTTTTTCAACATCTACACCTCCGTCTTTATTAGATGGAACCGTTATCGTTTCAAAGCCCGCCATTGTGGCACTTGCAGGATTTGTTCCATGGGCAGAATCGGGAATTATTATTTTTGTTCTATTTTTATCACCACGCTTTTGGTGATATGCCCGAATCATCAAAAGCCCCGTTAACTCCCCTTGGGCACCAGCCGCAGGTTGCATGGTAAAATGAGTCATACCGGTTATTTCGCATAGGTATGTTTCCAGCATATTCAACACTTCAAGACAGCCCTGCACGGTATCCTCGCTTTGCAACGGATGAACTTCTGTAAAACCACTCAAACCAGCCATTTCTTCATTTATTTTTGGATTATACTTCATGGTACATGAACCAAGTGGATAAGCCCCATGATTCACACCATATGCTTTCTCCCCAAGTTCACTATAATGCCTGTTCAAATCATTTTCAGATATTTCTGGCAACTGCAATGGAATTTTTCTTTGAAATTGTGGGGAGGGTAATACTTCTGGCACATCACATGTAGGCAAAAGGCTTATTTCCCGTCCTTCTCTGCTTTTTTCAAAAACCAGCATTTCTCACACCTCCTGCAATATAAGAATTAATTGATCTATATCATCCTTACTGTTCATTTCCGTACAGCACCATAAAATTTTTCCTTCGTTTTCTCCCCTCAATGGATATCCTCCTAATATTCCTTTGGACTCCAGAAGGCCCATTACCTCACTGACAGGTTTTGGGGATTCCGTCACAAACTCGTTGAAAAACTCCACTTTATTGACTAGCTTATATCCTAATTCGCTAAGTCTTTCCGCCAAATAATCTGCCTTTGACATACTCTGCACTGCCACTTCTCGAAGTCCTTTCTTTCCCATAGCAGAAAGATAAGCCCCTGCCGCAAGGGCACATAATGCCTCATTAGAGCAAATATTGCTGGATGATTTCTCCCTTCTGATGTGCTGCTCTCTGGCCTGCAATGTTAGCACATATCCTATTTTTCCATTGGTATCCTTTGTCTGTCCAACAATCCTACCAGGAAGCTTTCTTTTCATGGCATCCACTGTTGCCATAAACCCCAGATACGGACCTCCAAAACTTAAGGGTATCCCCAAAGGTTGCCCCTCCCCCACGGCAATATCCGCACCATATTCTCTGGGGGTTTTTGCAATTCCAAGGGAAATGGGGTTAACACCCATAATATATTTTGCGCCCACACCATGAACCAGTTCTCCGATTTTTTCTCCATCTTCAAAGCTGCCATAGAAATTCGGCTGTTGGATATACACGCATGCAGTAGCAGAATCAATTTTGTTTTCAATAAAAGAAAGATCCGTTACGCCATCTTTTTCCGGAACAATGATTAACTCTATATTCTTTCCAGAACAATAAGTCTGAACAGTTTCCAAAACAAATGGATTCACCGTTTTTGAAATAAAGGCCTTAGACCGCTTTCTTTCCTGACACATCATAATGCTCTCAGCGGCTGCCGTTGCTCCGTCGTACACCGATGCATTCGATGCATCCATCCCCGTCAACTCACAAATCATGGTTTGATATTCGAATATTGACTGCAAAATTCCCTGACTGATTTCAGGTTGATAGGGTGTATATGCCGTCAAAAGGCTCTCTTTAGATATCACACTTTTCACAATTGCAGGAATAAAATGCCTATATGCCCCCGCCCCTCTGAAAACAGAGGAAAAAACTTTATTCTTATTTGCAAGACCCATCATGTTTCTTCGTACTTCCAATTCGGACATACCCTTGGGTAAGCAAAATTCCTCTTTCAGTCTTACCTGCTGGGGGATGTCTTCAAAAAGCTGTTTTTCAGAATGCAAGCCGAATGCCGACAGCATTTCACGTCTTTCCAAATCCGTTGAAGGAACATAGCTTCCCATTATTTCGCCCCCAATTTTACGCTTCTTCTTCTTGGATGCTTTCGATAAATGCCTTATATTCATCAGCACTCAAAAGCTCACCTTTTTCAGTAATGTTCTCAAACTTCACCAACCACGCCCCGTAAGCATCTTGGTTTATTTTTTCAGGCGCGTCCAAAAGTTCTTCATTAATTGCGCATACCCTACCACCCACAGGAGTATAAATATCAGATACTGCCTTTACAGACTCTACATCTGCAAAGGAACCATCAACATCAACCTCATCCCCGACTTCAGGGAGATTGACAAAAACAATATCTCCTAACGCTGACTGGGCATAATCCGTCAGCCCCACTACTGCACTTTCCCCATCAAATTTAATCCACTCATGGAATTTGGAATAAAATAAATCGTTTAAAATCTTCATTTTTTCTCCTCCTTAAATAATTAATTTGTTCTCTTATAAAAAGGGAGCGCAACAATCTCCGCTTTTATCTTTCCATTTCTCGTCATAACATCCACATTTGTTCCAGTGGCACAATTTGTATTTAGCAGCGCAATGGCACCGGAATATCCTAAAAATGGAAAATGAGTTCCTGATGTTGTTTGACCGATTATTTTGTCTTCCAAATAAACAGCGGCATTTTCTCGTATAATACCTCTGCCGATTCCCTTAAGGCCTACACGTACCCTCTTGTTTTCTTCATTATGTAACATGGCAGTTTTTCCAATAAAGTCATCTTTTGCCATCTTAACTGCAAAACGAAGCCCACATTCTAGAGGTGATGTATCGCTGTTAAGCTCGTGTCCATAAAGGGGCATTGCCGCCTCCAGACGGAGTGTATCTCGGGCACCTAGTCCGCAAGGGATCAACCCTTCCTCCTTGCCCGCTTCCAATAACAGATTCCATAGTTTTTCTGCATCTTCCCCATCAAGATAGATTTCAACACCGTCCTCCCCTGTATATCCCGTTCTTGAAATAACACAATCGATACCAGAGATATTTCCATCAAACACAGCCGTATAATATTTTTCAGGAATGCTTTTGCTCTCTGTAACTTTCCCTAAAATTTCCATCGCTTTTGGTCCCTGGAGGGCTATTTGGGCAATCTTATCCGAAATATCTGTAAACGTCACATCTCCAAATTGATGTTCAAGCATCCATTGGAAATCCTTATCCTTATTTGAGGCATTGACTACAATAAAATAATTATTTTCTTCTCTTTTATAGACAATCAAATCATCCACCGTACCGCCTTTTTCATTGCACATTGGGCTATATCTTGCCTGACCATCAGCCATATTCGAAAAATCATTTGTAAGCATATACTGAAGATTGGCAAGGGAATCCTTGCCTGTGCATTGTATCTCTCCCATATGGGATACATCGAAAAGACCGGCTCTGGTACGAACTGCCATATGTTCCCCAATGACGCCGGAATACTGAACGGGAAGAGTAAATCCTGCAAACTCAACCATTCTGCCCTTTGCATTTATGTGCGCATGATATAGAGGTGTTTTTAATCCCATGTTCTATTCTCCTTTACAAATTATTTTTTTGCTTCTCTTTTCTTTTTAGAGATAAAAAAAGAGACTACTGCAAATATTTATAAAAATATTTACACTAGTCTCCGTCCTTTTTAACCTGAAAGATTAGTACCGAATCTGTTTGCACAATATTTCGGTAATTACTTCTTCGGTACAACTCAATTGTTGTTCTCCAGAGTATCGTCAAAATTCAATCCTTTTACCTGAGAGTTTTTCCCCTTCGGTGCTGTATCACAGTCTCTCTTGAATTCATCATCCACATTTTATGAAATTTTCTATATAATACCATTAGTTTTGAAATAATGCAATACCTTTTTGAAAAAGCGAATGATTTTTAATTAATGCATTGACTAACTAATCTAAGAATATTCTGAATGTGATAAAAAGAGAACTAATTACTATTACGACAAAAGCCCCAAATCTCCCCAACCCAATTTTTCCACTAAATTTGTCTTTTATAATTTAATAGAAAATTGGCGAATTATTTAATGGTATAGCCAACTCCCCATACCGTTTTTATCAGTTGAGGATTTTTAGCAGGCTCATTTAACTTCTCTCTTAATCTTCCAATATGAGCCATAACTGTATTGTTATTATTAAGATATTTTTCTCCCCAGACTGCTTCAAAAAGCTCCTCTGAAGATATTACCTTACCCCGATTTTCGCATAAGTACCAAAGTATAGAAAACTCTAAGGGCGTTAAAGTTACTTCTTTATTTAATAATGTACATCTATGTGTGCTTTTGTTAATCATCAATCCGTTAAAATCATATTCATCTCTTACTGTATCGAAAACCCTCTTGGTGTTGCCATTAAATTTGACGTAGCGACGTAACTGGTTTTTTACCCTTGCAACAACCTCCAAAGGATGAAACGGCTTTGTTATATAATCGTCAGCCCCCAGGGTAAGCCCTTTTATTTTATCAGCATCATCATCCTTAACAGTTAACATGATAATAGGATAAAAATATTTCCGTCTTATTTTCTGGCATATACGAAATCCCTCGATATCAGGAAGCATAACATCTAAAACGGCCAGATCTAGTTTCTTAGCCTCGATGCACTTGAGCGCTTCTAGCCCATTATAATATTTATAAACTGTATAACCATCTTTTTTAAGATAAACCTCAAGCAAGTCAGCAATTTCTTTTTCATCATCTACAATTAAAATTGATTCTTTCATACTAGTTTTTCACGCTCCTTAAATGACTAGACACAGCCCTTACCATATCATTAAAATTCAGTTATGTTTCGTCAGTTTTTGTTTCCTGCAAACCAGGGGATATTTCTACCTTGCTTTTAAATTTGTGAGTTCTTTGACTTCCGACACATTAAAGCAGTATGGTTCCATAATCACTTTTCCCACGACTATAAAGGCGTGGCGTAACCTGCCCATACTGCTCAAAGCTTGCTAAAAAATCAATCCTTAACTCTTCCCTTTTACAATTTTATAGTACGTACTTGCTGTTAAAAAATAACTAAGGATATAAAAAACTGTAAAAACGACAATGACACCAAGGGCACACAAAAAGATTAAATTTGTATTATAAAGGTTTAACGAATAAAGTAGCTGAATAGTAATTTTAAGCCCCATCATCGTATGAAGTATTGCAATAACTAATGGTAAACCGAATACTAACATGATCTGCCTATGAATTGTTGATTTTACATCATCATCGCTCAAACCCACTTGCTGCATAATGATAAAATTCTGCTTATCTTCTAGCCCTTCTGAGATTTGTTTATAATACATAATCAATAATAAACAGATGGTAAAAATCAGCCCAAAAAACACACCAATAAATAATAAGCCACCGTCCATTGACTTTACATCATAACCCCAGTCAATGATATTCTTACTGGTATAAAACCCTGGCATTTGTGCACAAGCTTTATCTAAATCAGCCAAAAGTGCTTCCTTGTTACTTGTCTCCCCATCCATATTAAACCATACGGAATAAAAAGGATAATCGGTGTCTCCATGAAAGGCTTTTGCCATCTCCACCATACTCTTGTAATCCTTTAAGATAAAATACACTTTACCTGACGAATAATTGTTTTTCTCTTTTGTATCAAAGCGGAGAGAATTCAACTCCTCTTTCACACGGTATTCCTTACCATTCACAATCACCGAATCATATTTGAAATCGTCTGTATTAGAATAAACAAGTATTTCATTATCTTCTAATGTCATGTTTTGAGATTCGATATCATTAAAATCAGATAACGACAATAATCTAATGGAGCTTTTATTTTCCCCTGTGTTTTCACTTAAAATCGAAAATATATTATCTTTTTCCTCTAGGGTAACAATAAAATAGGGAAAATTAATCTTATCTGTAATTTTAACTTGATTCTCTTCTGCCAGTCGCGACAGTTCTGAATCAAAACCATTTTTATCCATGATTTTATCGTTTTCAAAAATATAATTGGCATCAAGGGGATTCTCAAATCGAATGGCAGACTTTTCCCCTAGCGTTAAGGATACTGTGCATAACAAAGTAATAATCACCATGGTACTGAAAATACAAATATTCACTAGGCTTGCTGCACTTTTTTTCATCCGGTAAATCATGCCCGACACAGTAATATAATTACTTTTCTTATAATAAAATTTTTTATTTTTTCTAAGTGTTCGCAACAGTACAATGCTTCCTGATGTAAATAAGAAATAGGTTCCGATTACGACCAACAAAACTGCTAAGAAAAAGTTAACAAAAATCATGCTATTGATCTTAGAAACAACTGCAATATAATAACCCCAACCTAAGAATAAAATGCCAAGCAAAGCAAGAATCCAAAGATGCTTAGGTTCCTTTTCACCTTTTTGAGGTTCTCTTAGTAAATCACTGGGATTTGCTCGGGTTACTTGAAATAAGTTCGTCCCTAAATTAAGAAACGAAACGAATCCAAAAAAAGCAAGGGTTAATAAAAAGCTGTTCACTGGTATAGTAAATGTAATATCAATAGGTAGCCCACTGGCATTAAGCAATATTAAAAAACATAATTTTGCGAACACTACTGCTGTTATCAATCCAATAATCATAGAAATGATATAGATAAAAAAAGTTTCCAAGAACATCATTATCGCAATATGTTTTTTTTCCAACCCCAAAATACTATAAAGGCCGATTTCTTTTTTGCGTCTCTTGATCAAGAAACTGTTTGTATAAAATAAAAATGGAACTAAAATGATACCCAACAACACGTTGCCAATCTGTAAAAGCAGCCAAACGTATGCTGCGTGGGGTACATTTTTAAGAAACTCATTATTTATAATGCAGTTAAATATAAAGAAAACACAAACGGAAAAAGCTGATGTTAAAATATAAGGAAAGTATACAATACCGTTTTTTCTTATTCCTGTAAAAGCCATCTTAGGCAAGATAATCCCTTTATTCATGCTCTTCAACTCCTTCGGTCTGAAGTACTGTTAAAGTATCAGAAATCTTATGGTACATTTCATCATCCGAGGAGTTCCCTCTATAAACCTGATGAAATAGGTTTCCGTCTTTTATAAATATTACTCTTCCGGCACATTTTGCCGCTTGCATGCTATGGGTAACCATTACAATCGTTTGCCCAAGTTTATTTATATCTGAAAACATATTTAAAAGGCTGGTTGCGGACTTGGAATCCAGCGCTCCCGTTGGTTCATCAGCAAGAATGAGCTTCGGATGTGTAATTAAAGCCCTTGCAACGGCAGCTCTCTGTTTCTGCCCGCCTGATACTTCATATGGATATTTTTGTAATAACGCTGTAATTTCCAATTGTTTTGCCAAGGGTTTTAGTCTCTCATCCATTTCACGAAATGATTTTCCTTGTAGTACCAAGGGTAAAAATATATTATCCTGCAAAGAAAAAGTATCTAGCAGGTTAAAATCCTGAAATACAAACCCAAGGTTATCTCTTCGAAAAGCACATAACTCTTTGTTTTTGATTTTAGAGAAAGATTTCTTATCTAAAAATATCTCACCCTCAGTAGGTTTATCCAGAGATGCCAATAAATTAAGCAAAGTGGTCTTCCCTGAACCGGATTCTCCCATGATTGCTACGTACTCCCCTTTTTCCACGGAAAAACTAACATTCTCTAATGCTTTCACTTGATTGCCACCGAATCTTGTGGTATATACTTTTTTCAGATTTTTAACTTCTAAAAATGCCATGAAATAAATCATCTCTTTTCTTTAAATTTTTTCTTAACTCTATAAGATCATTTTAACAAAAAAAGAAATGTTCTGCCTTTATTCTGGCTTACATTTCTTATTAGTATCTTTCAATATTGTAAGATTGACCGCTTTATTCCAATTCCTGCTTCTTTCCTCTGCCATCCTGTTTTCCAAAATAGATCTGAAACATAGTGCCCTTTCCCACCTCGGAAGAAACACTAATGTCAAAACCTAATTTATTTAAGACTTGCTTGCATAAATACAAACCAATTCCCGTTGATTTTTTATCCATCCTTCCGTTGTACCCTGTGAAACCTTTTTCAAAAATACGGGGTAAATCTTCTTGCTTGATTCCAATTCCCGTATCAGAGATACATAAAACAGAATCTGCCGAAGTCACATCATATGCATGTTTCAATTTATCATTGAATTGGGTAGTATTCTTTAAATCTATATATTCAATTGAAATGCTGCCTTTTGCAGTATATTTAATACAGTTAGAAAGAATTTGCTCAATCACAAAGCCAAGCCATTTTTCATCACTAATGACGATTCCATCAAAAGCCTCTAAATGCAAAGATATCTTTTTTCCAATAAAACTGACGGAATATTTTTTCACCGACTGCTTCACTATTTCATAAAGATTACATTCTTTTAGTAAAATGTCATAGGACATGTGCTGTAAACGAAGATAATAAAGTGCCATCTCTGCATATTGCTCAACTTTAAACAATTCCTGTTTCATCAGCATACTATTTTTCTGACTATCTTCTGCCTGTAGCAATAAATATAATGCAGCAATGGGTGTTTTAATTTGATGAATCCAAATGGTGTAATAATCTTTACTCTCAATGTCCTGTTTTTTCATTCTTAAGTATAAGTTACTACGGCTGTCAAATAAATCACATAATAACTCTCCATATAATTCTTCTATAAAATTGCTTGGTTTGGGAAGGGCATTTATGGTTGTTTCCATATTCAAATAAGCTTCATATAAAGCATGATACTTCCTTTTATATTGAATAAAACTATTGATCAAGCAACAGGACCCTAAAAATGTGCAGATTAGCAAACTATATAAAATAGGCTCTATATCGGTTCTATATTGCAATGCGATAATGATGAAAACAGACTCAAAAACAAAATATAGGCCAAAATAATTTACTCGATCCATAAACCATTTCCCAAACAGTTTACCAGTTGATAAATGTTCCATGAAAGTTAATCCTCCAACAGATATCCCATTCCTTTTTTGGTAGTAATAAAATCATTAAGTGAAATTTCTTCCAGCTTTTTTCTAAGTCTTGTAAGATTCACTGCCAGGGTATTATCATCAATAAAGCAATCCCCATCCCAAAGGTGCTTCATGATTGCTTCTCTGGATACCGTTTCACCTTTATGCTCAAACAATATCTGTAGTATTCTAAATTCATTTTTTGTAAGTTCTACTTTCTTCCCACTTACCTCAAGAGACGCATTTGATAAATTTAGTATAACGCCTTTATGCTCAAGAATATGAGAATTACCTTGAAAGGAATATGCTCGACGAATCAATGCCTGAACCTTGGCTGATAATACCGCTAAGTCAAACGGCTTTGCAACGAAATCGTCACCTCCCATATTCATTGCCATAATAATATTCATATTATCACTGGAAGAGGATAAAAAGATAATTGGTATTTTGGAAACTTTTCGAATTTCGGTACACCAATAATATCCATTATAAAATGGTAATGAAATATCTAATATCACCAAATGTGGTTCAAACATTACAAATTGTGATAATACAGCTTCAAAGTCACAGACAGTCTGCACCTCGAAACCCCACGCTAACAAATGTTTCTGAATCTCTCCCGAAATAATAAAATCGTCCTCAACAACTAATATCTTATATTTCATTTTAAATTACCCAACCTGTCCTTTAGCACTCTGCATACTAAAATTTTTACATATTCTTCTAAGACGATTCTATAGCATTTAATAATATATTGCAACATGAATACTTTATCTAGGTTATGATTCAAAGAAAATTGGAAGAAATGACTGCTCATATGCAACTAAAGGTAAGTTTCTAAACTATTCCCCTAGGAAAGGCAAGGGGCTTTTGTAAATAAGCAAAAGCCCTGAACCATTTCCTTCTTTGTTTCATTATCTTGTTCCCCCGCCGGATCCGCCGCCAATGAAACCACCGCCCCCACCAAAAGAAGCAAAACCGCCCCCGCCGCCACTGCGCTTATCCTGCTCCCGCTGATGTTCGGCTTTTATCATATTTCTGTAAAGCAAATAGTGATAGGCATAAGCAGTTGACATGCTTTGGCTGTATTCATTCACCTGCGTTGAAATTGCAGGATAAAGCGCCTTCATTTGCTCCGCCACTTGGTCAGCAATACCAAACAGCATGGCATAGGTTAGCAGCTCTCGCCAAATTGGCATTTCCTTAACACTTCTCTCAGCAACCAATGAAAAATCCTCCAAATATCGTTTAAGCCCCAATAATTCACCTAGTTCCTGCTCCCCCGCCGGTGTCAAATCGGCGAGCCTGCCGGGTATCCTCCATCGTGTTAAACAATGCTTTTGACTCAAATAGGTTCTGCCCCCACTATCACATTTTTCCATGTAAGAACGGAGCATCTTGTCATTTTGACTTGCATACCGTTCCAGCTCTCTTTCCTGCAAGATAGCATCTGAACCAGCTGCACCCTCCAAAATGGTATAAAGGTACTCATCATACTCATTCATTTTATCACCTTGACTGCCCATAAGCCGTAGGTTGACCGCCTCTTTGGTTTTGCCCATAAAGCCGACTTCCTGTGTTTCTACTGGAGACAAACACCCCAACTGAATCAATCGAAGCATACCTGTGGCCAAAATTGCGCCATCCTCACACATATCAAACAGTTTACCCAAGGAATAGGAGGCATTGAGATTACCGTCATTGGGAATATCTCTAAAATAGCCAAATCCTTCCGAAAATTTTTGCATTTTTTTCTCCGCTTTTTTCTTTCTTATCCTTTGAATCCAGAAGATCAACCCTATTGGAACACCTAAAGAGAGCAGCATTATGACCATTACCGTGATGATTGATACCTCTTTGCCATCAGAATCAGTATTATCGTAATCGCTACCCTCAAAAGCAGTTTGTTTTACTTCTTCAAAGGTTCCCTCTTCCTGCCGTGAGGGTAACAAAATTCCTTTATCCAGAGCAAACAGCACCGTCACATGGTTTTCTTTAGAGATAGGGGTGTTTGTATAGGCAAGGATTCCTCCATTCTGAAAGCCCACCTGTCCCGCAAAGCCAAATCCCCATACATCGGCAATTTCATCGGAGATAGGGGTGCCATTTGCAAGTCGTATTTCAATCTTCACATCGGTAGGTGTGGTATTCATTTCATCATTTACGAAGCGGAAATTCACCCCATCCATATCGGAATATCCACCCACAACATTATTCAGCTTATATTTAATCCCATATTGATTTTGGCCATATTGGCTGATTCCAAAACAGATTTCATAGCCGCTATCAGTGGGGTGGATGCCGCATTTTCTGGCCTTTTCTTCAAAGCTCCAATTGATGTTCCAATCATTCACAGTTTCATAACTTCCGTTTTGATCTGAGACTACAAGATTCTGAATAGTAAGGTAATCAGGCGCTTTCATGGGAATGTAGATTTCTGTGCCCTCGTCAAAACGCCCTTCCCAGTTCTGGGTAATCGTCATGGAGCCATCATCTTCAATGGTAGCCTGAATATCTATGGTATTCACTTTATTTGCACCAAACACAAGAAACTGCGGTACAATTAGCATTGCAAAACATAAAATTATACAGCTCACTTTTTTTCCCATAAGACACCTCATTTCATGCTTGGCATATTTGCCTTATCAGCCTGTTCCACAAGATATTCTCTTTGTTGAAAGCCCAGCATTGAGGCAATCATGGAAGCCGGGAACATTCGTATTTTACGATTCAGCTTAGTCACACTATCATTATAAATCAGACGGCTGGTACGCACCATGTTTTCAAAGGTTTGCACCGCATCCATCGTTTTGATATAGGTTTCATTTGCTTTCAATTCAGGATACCGCTCTGCCACCATAGCAATCCTGCCTAATGCTTCAGAAATAATGCCCTCTTGACGTTGCACATCATCAGGTGTTGACTTTGCTGTAATCACACTTCTTCTTGATTGAATGGTTTCAATGATTGTTTCACTTTCATGCTTGGCGTAACCCTTTGTCAAATCCAAAAGAGCCGTCAAAGCATCAAAGCGACTTGAAAGCTGTACTCCAATCTGGCTCATGGCATTGTTAATATTCTCATCAAGCACTACCAGTTTGCGCTGGGTAGAAATAATCCATAAAATAACCAACCCAATGATTGCGACTATTATAATGAGCATTGGTAACATAATATTTTCCTCCTTTTTATTAATGAAACGAAAAGACTGACGCCTATTTTGCCTTTCTCACCATTTTGCAGGTTATAGTTTTTTACTCCAATGAGATGCTCTCCACAATGTACTCAAGATACGTTTCAAAGGAGGAATTCTAGGTGTTATAAGTAATGACAATATGTCGCTCATGATTTACACCTTCTACTGAGAAGTACAAAATTTGAGAAACAGTTCATTCCGCCCACTTGTATTGTCGTCACCTTGAGTAAAGGCTAATAAGCCGCAAATCCAAGGGTTATCACCGTATTTTGTTCCTACTAAAGAAACAATCTTTCAATTTATTAAAGTCGAAAAAGCACTTGCCACTTTTGTTTATGCCGGCTGATCAGTTATTATAGTACTTGCTTTCTTAGTATCCCATGAATTCAAAAGAATACTCTATTTCAATTTTAGATTTTCCATCTTTGCCGACAAAGCATAGTATACGAACCACAATACCATTGATAATAATTTATTAAAAATATACGATGCAAAATAAAAAGAAAGCTTGCATCTTCTTTCATAGTTTCCCCCAAACATTCAAAACAAAGTATAGACATTTGATATTTTAACGAGCTTTATTTCTTTTATTTTAGCTACATAAACTATTCACAACTAGGATGAGATTTTAAAAATTTTATCATAATTTTAATATCAAATCGCAAATAGAAGGAGATTCACTTAAGGACAACATCAACTTTAAACTTGATAAGCGCCATGCTTTATGGTAAAATTTAGAAATTAATATTATAAATGAATTCAAGCGAGGTGCTAAAAATGAAATATACATCTGCAGAGGCAGCAAAGTTGCTTCGTAGTCTTAATGAAGAACAGTATGCATTAAAGCAAAAAGAAAGTATAAGTTCTACTTTTGTTGCTGCAGTAGGGGAAGATCTAGAATCCACCCGCCCAGCTTATGATTATAAAGACATGCAGAATAAGTTGATCCAACTTGAAGCAAAAATCCGCAGTGTTAAACACTCCATTAATAAATTTAACCTTGAGCATATAGTTCCGGGTTTTGATATGACCATAGATCAAATTCTGGTGTATATCCCTCAGCTAACTGAACGAAAGCAAAAATTATCAATGATGCGCAGTAGACTGCCTAAACAGAGGGAAAATACTTCAAGCTTCCGTGGCACACCTATTATTGAATATGAGTATACAAATTATGATGTGGAAGAAGCGGAAAAAGACTACAAATGGGTTTCCGATGAATTAGCTAAAGCCCAAACGGCACTTGACGTTATGAATAGTTCGGAAACAATGGAGATAGAAATATAAGATTTTTCCAGAATAGTGGATGAATACAATTTAATTTAATTTTATTTAAATAGGGGGTCAATGAACCAGTTTAATGTTAAAGTAATTGTCCTCTGTTATTTCGAATTATCTGTTTTTGTTTAATGTTGATAAATGAAAAATCACAATTGTAAGTTCCACTACACTATTCGAAAACCTAATTCACTAAATTGACAGCTGAGGTTTGGTTCTAGGCTGTCATCTTATGAATATACCCCCTTTAATACTTGTTTCGAAAAACGAACTTTAATAAAATTACATCTAAGAATATATGCTACTTTCTAAAGGAGGGATTTCATGAAGACTATTAAATTACAAGGAATTGACTATATAGAGCCGTTAGAAGGCAGTACTGAATGGTATTGGGGAATGAATTATACAAATGGCGATCTCTATGAAGCTGAAGAAATCTTTAGACAAGGAAATTTCCCAACAGGACATAAACTATTATTTGTTCATTACCCTGATGGAAGCGTCATTCAACCAGTGATTGCTAAGGCAGGACAATATTTTGGAAAACCAATTTACTACAGAAATCACATTATAATTTTGATTGCCGATTTTCCAGCTGGAAAGATTGAGATAGTGGAGATGGATGAGCTGATGCAACAAACTTCAATATTGACTAGCCTTTGCCTTTCAAATTTAAAAGATTGCTATAATCTGATGTTAAAAACATCACCTTTGATGCTCACCAGACAATCAAGCGATAATGAGTTTCAAATTTTATGGCCAGAAAAAATAGAATTTGCTATAGACGATAGAGAAGGCTTTTCCTTTAGGGACAGCGAAAAACTGTACTTTTGGAAATGGTATGAGGATCCTGATTACTATGAAGAAATTGTGGTGCGTAAAATTGATTCAGGAGAAATAATAGAAAGAATACCCGGATCTCTCATGGTTATGCCAGATGGACAAAAGTGGATATTAACGTGATTAATGAACTCTCATTTTAAGGCTATGTGCGACTGCTTGATATGCTTTAGCCTAAGGGTCTTTATTGTTTTAATCCAGATGCAAAGCGCCTTTCTTTCAATTCTATTCTTGCTCAAGCGTGTCACCTATTTCTTCATTACGATTTATATCTTCCCTTAGACCACCCCCTGGGTGGCCTGAGACAAATTGACTTTGTGTATTTTTATGTTCTCGCCACTCAAATAAAAAACGTCTAATAAAACTTACATCGAATTTTTTGTATAGCTAATTTGAGAGGCATAATGACAAAACATCATTTTTAATGGAATACGTACAATCCCGATGAAGCTATTAACCCATTGCAAGACGGCTTCCCAGCTCGAAGGCTTTCTGGCAGTCCACGGGAAATTGCTCAGCCTTTGCTTGTGCCTTGTGCACTGCATTAAATTTAGATGCTTCATACATAGAATAATCTTTAAACTGGTAGGTATCATTGCAAATAAATATTTCTGATTGTCCATGAAAAAGCTCCAGCAATGCCTGATTTTGTTTAATGATCGCTTCATAATTCAGCTGTTTCATTTGCTCTTCTGTAACATTCATGGTATAAACAAACGCTGAAACGATTTTCCCGTGAAAAACAGATCTATCTCCTGTATTATAAGATAAATTAGGAAATATCAGTCGCTCAAGGAAAGAACGCATTTCCCCTGTAACGTTTCCAAAATATATGGGGGAACCTAACAGAAGAACATCACAATTCAATATTTTTTCAAGAACTTCTCTAAGATCATCCTTGATTGAACAGACTCCATTACCATGATTTCCTTTCCTTTTGCAAGCAAAACAACTATAACAACCTTTGAACTCTAATTCATAAAGATTGATTAGCTCTGTGGCCGCTCCCTTTGTTTCTGCACCCTTAAGAGCATTCCGAAGCAGTGTAGCAGTATTTCCACCTTTTCTTGGACTCCCATTTACAGCAATAACTTTCATATATTTCTTCCTCTCTTCATTATTTTTTTCAATACTTTTTATTATGATATAAGCAAGGGTATTAATAATCATTTTCATCTCTTTTACTAATTTCTTAAGCGTGTACAATGAGATGATCCGCTTTAAATTCTAAAGTCTTTTCGCATTTATTGATAATCGAAACTATGGGCTTTCATGCAGCAACATCTCTCTTTTACTTATTTAAAATAATATCAATGGGTGTAAAAACAGTCAGCACTACATAATAAGCATTTGATTTTTTACACCATTACGATAAAGGTACTTCCTTTCAGGAAGTACCTTTATCGTAATCATTAATATATATCTATTTCTTTTTTCTTCACTGGTATCCATATTTCACTTTTATATTTGGGGTTTGATGTATCAGGACTTTCATTCCATAAAATCTCCGGTCCCTTCACCGCTTCATATCCTGAGGGCGGGAACCACTCTGCGTATATCCTGCCCCACACATCTTGAAGAGTCTCAGGAAACGGTCCATTGGATTCAAATACTGCCCAAGTTCCAGCATCAATTTCTAATACATCAAACTCTACATTTTTCTTTTTTGTTGTTGCTACCCCAATATAATGATCCAATTCACCCGTTTCTTCCATTCTTCCTTCTGTAAAATTTGTTGATGCACTAATAATACCCATTGGTTCTACATTGGAAATTGACTTCAATTGTTTTATAACATCGGGGGTCAAAAGTTCGGTCATTTTTGCAATCTCAGGATTAACACCCTGAAAAACAATGGAAACTCTCTTCTTATAACCAACTAAATTAAATTTTTCTTTCTCAACAATGCGATAATTCATTTCACATCCTCCTTTAATGGATAATTGAAAGGTCATTTTAGGAAATGCTTTTAATTGAATATTCCCACTTCTTGCTTCAGATGGGAGAATACCATGCATAGAATGAAAAGCCCGAGTGAATGAATCCGCCGAACCATAACCGTACTTTACAGCAACATCAAGAATGCGCAAATTTCTATCTTTCAAATCAAGGGCAGCAAGTGTTAATCTCCTTCTTCGAATATATTCTGACAAGCTGATCCCTGATAAAAAAGAAAACATACGCTTAAAATGATATTCTGAACAGAAAGCAATTCTTGAAATCTCACTATAATCAATTTCCTCAGTTAAATGCTCTTCAATATATGCCATTGCATAATTCATATAACTTATAGAATCCATGAAATAACCTCCTTTCTTCATCAATGTTATCAAAGGATGTATTTATCCATCCGACAATCTGTGCACAATATCATCGATTGCCCAATCATTCATCATTCATTGCTTCGATACCTTGCCGCTTTAGTTCTTCAAGGTTATCTAGCATGTTTTGAAGTGCCTCTGGAGTGTGTCCCACCCAATCAGATACTTCCCCCACGATTCTAAGTGATGACTTGGTGCGATAAGATCTGGTAGGGTTTCCTGGAAATTTTTTATCTGTCAAATTTGGATCGTTCTCCAAGCCTCCTAAAGGCTCTACAATATAAATTCTACCTCTTCCATCCCCCATCGCCAGTTCGGCTCCCCAAACAGCCGCATCTAGTGTTCCCGTAAAGTAGACATAGTTTGCTTTTTTTCTCTCACCATAGTTTGAGTGATAACCGGGCTCCAGCAAGTCTCCCACCTTCAAATCTGCTTTTGTTCCATGATAAAGAGGTCCTGGATCTAAGCAATCTTTCATAAATTGCTCTAGCCCGCTTTCTGATGTTAGTTTTTCAAGATTATGAAATATTTTCTCTTCGTCCCAGTTCCACCATTGAAGCTTAAGTAAAAATTCAACTATCTCATCAGCAAATCTTTTTTTGATTAATTTAGCTGGATTCCCACCGTATATTGCATAGGGCTCCACATTCTTTACTACCGTTGCATTGGAGGAAATAATGGCACCATCTCCAATTTGAATACCCGGCATAATGGTTACATTTTGTCCTATCCACACATCGTTGCCAATTACAGTATCTCCCTTAAAAGGAAGTTGTTCAATCGTCGGAGTCACCTTTTCCCATCCGCAACCAAAAATATTAAAGGGATAGGTTGTGATTCCTTCCATCCTATGGTTTGCACCATTCATTATAAACTTAACTCCCTCTGCAATTGCACAGAACTTGCCTATTATAAGCCTATCCCCCAGAAATTCGTAGTGATGCTCTATATTGTCATAAAACTTCTCGGGAGACTTTTTGTTATCACTGTAATAGGTGTATTCACCAATCTCAACATTGGGTCTTTTAGGTAGATTGCTAATATAGCAAACTGTTTTTATATTTTCATTGGGATAAAGCTTTTTCTTGTCTGGCCCTATCATATCCATTCTCCTTCCGTATTCGAGTTATGCTGCATACATTTTGCAAGAGACGCAATTTCATGCTGCTAATATCTTAGCCATTACATGATGATATTATATGGGTATGATCCAAAAACAAACAGTCTATATTTCATAAATGTTTTGTGTTATAATTAAAATAAAAAGCGTACCTATACCAGGGTATTGGCAGATTGAGAGGTTTTTACCTTTATCAACGTTTTGTATTAAAATGCAACTATGGCTAGATAAACATTCTCGTTTCAGTAAATATATAAATATCATACTATTTTTCAGCAATAACACACAAAGTCTTATTATCATTTCTAAATTCTGCTCCTGCCACATCTCCAAAATATCTTAAATTCTTGAATCCAGCCTGAAGCAACTCTTTTTCTAGTTCTTCATTAGTAAAAGTATGTTCCCATAGATTGTAACAAGTGGTAAGTTTGTCTGTCACTACAATATATTGATTAAGGAATGTATTGCTTTCATCATAGCGGTAAAGGGATTGCAACAGCAAATATGGTCTACCACTCCAAAAGCCACTATCCTCATAACTCCACTCTTTGAACTCTTCCCTACCGACATACTCAAATGGGGTAAATACATCAAATATAAAGTAACCGTTAGGACTTAGTATATCATAAACTTTTGCCAGTAATAACTGACGCTCACTACTGGATAGTACTCCAAAATCACAATAAATCATAGTCACCAAATCATATTCACCAGAAAGAAAAGACTGAATATAGTCACGCTTTAGGTATGCAATATCTAAGCCTTTTTCTCTCGCATGTTTCTTTGCATATTGAATTGAGTTCTGTGACAAATCAACCCCAGTTACTTGATAGCCTTTATTACAAAACAGCTCCGCATAGATACCCGGTCCACAGCCCAAGTCTAATAATCTCTTATACTTTACAGGTGGTACTATATTAGAAATCCAGTGGACAGATTTGCGGACAAAATCCAATTTCCGTGTTGCAGATTCTAAATCAGGATTTAAATGTGCTTACAACATTCCTTGAGATATATGAGGATCATCCCAAAATTTTGCATCAGTTCTTTCGTCCAGGGGGACTCTCTTGGCAAACTGCTTCATAGCCTTTAACATAATTCGTTCATCCTCTCTTTTTAAAAAATAAAAAAAGCTGCAGAAAATATCCACAGCTAAAAATTTGCATTCCTTATTGTGTGGAAAATAAATAATCTTCTAGGCATAAAAACAAAACCTTCTTAAACTTTCAAGGAAATGATTTATGCAATTCATGATTATTTTAGTTTCCACGTTTCACTTATACTGCTAATTTTGCAATATGAAAGTGCGCCGGACTGAACCAACTCCTTTTATTACAATACTTTTTCATAAATATGATACTACGCTTTCGTTGATTTCGCAAGAAATTGCGTATAACTCTCACCTAAACTAAAATAGAAATGATTCTAATTATAAAATTCTATTCTTTACCTCAAATGAATTTATAATTCGTGAAATTGCTTCCTCCTCATTTGCCACAAAAAAAATATCTTTTCCTTTATTGCATTCATAAATATAGTCCTTTAACGCCTTACTAGTATAGGCTGAAAAGTCACCAATGATGGCAAGCTTCATTCCATAGTTCACATATTTTTGCACAATTTCTCCTGCAAGGCGAGAACTCAAGTCAAAAAAATCTTCAGTGATCGCTTCTTTATGGATAATTATAGCGTTACAATCATATTCATACCGAATGGTAGCCATCAAGTCCAACGCTGATTGTACATTACTGATAATTGTTGATTTTTCTTGTACATATGCTACACCATTTTTCTGATTAACATCAATTATCATTTTAATCCTCCCTACTAATTCATTATGAAGTAAAAAATATACACTTCTCTGGTAACCTTCACCAGTGCATGTCCTTCTCCTATTAAAAAATCCTCTGAGGTGATGGTAGCAACCCATAGAATAAAGCACAAAATAGAAAAGATACTCTCTCTTTTCCAACAACAAACCTATTACCTTATCCCGACGCTTTATTGCAAAATATAGAGCCATCCATCCGCCAAGTGATAACCCAACCTCGTTTGCTTTCCTAATATTTAGTTTTTCCATCCCATCATGTAACCAGTCAGAATATGAATTATCGGTAAGTGGCATTTGTAAAGAAAATCTTTTTCCTTTCTCCTTACATATTGCCCCTCATACTCATGGAAATTTATAAATTCATATTCTTTCATAAATCCGTCCGTATAATTTCTTTTTTTCATCCACGGATTTAAATATTTCATGATTTCACTTCATCATGAATTCTCCTTATCTAACAGCGTTATAATTGATAGCATCTCATTGATATATTCAGCACTGCCCCACAAAAAAACTTTACAAACCAAGGCAGCATCATCATATTTTATATGCATAGTTGCACCATCCATTTTGACATCTTTGCTGTTCATTACAGCTAATAAGGTATTTGATATTCGCTCAAATTTTTTCTTATGAACCACATGCATATCCACTACTGCAGAAATGCTAATTCTACTTATCGGGGCATCCATAACATTGCTATTAGTGTACTGCATTTCATTGTTTACAAAGTCAATATCAGATGTTTCCCCTTTGTATTCCTTCCCAAGCGAAGAATCTTTACCCATAAAAGCGTCTAAATCCTCCCTAATTATACGCCACTGCTTTCCTACCTTCATTGCTTTCAATTTTCCACTGTTGATAAACCCTCGAACTGTTTTATGGTGCAAACCTAAAGCATCGGCGACCTCGTATATTGTCAAGTAATTATTATTCATATAATCCCACTCCAATTCACTCTCATTTGGATATGAATATACAGCAAAATATAATTTATGTCAATTAACTTTTACATTTGTTTAACTTTAATATACTTTATGATGCAAAATAATACCATCCAATTTTATTTTTCAAAATACAGATTCAATTGTTTATGCTATAATATACACATTATCTTTAGAGAAAAAAAAGGAAAGGCGAGGATAAAGATGACAGATATTTCTGCGTTGATTGAAGGTTTGAAAAATAGCGATGTCAATAAAGCATACCAATGCTTGAAACAACTGGAAAGTGAAAGTGACCTTTCTGAGAATGTTTATCCATTCTTTCATATTTTTGTTGACATGCTTAGCAATGCAAATTCTTATATTAGAACAAGAGCATTGATCTTAATTGCCGCCAATGCCAAATGGGATATTGATTATAAAATTGATGAAATTATTGACTCCTATTTAAAACATATTACTGATGATAAACCAATTACGGCACGGCAGTGCATTAAGGTATTGCCAACCATTGCAAAATATAAACCAGAATTAAAGTTTGATATTGAAACCGAATTATCTAATGCTGACACCGCTAAATATAAAGATAGTATGAGGCCCCTTGTGGAAAAGGATATCAAAAACGCCTTGTATAATATACGAAATCTTTAATATAGAAGCCTAAACGTCATTTCGCAAAAAAAGTCGAGAGTTTTCCAAATGCTAAATGCTAAAATTTTGATATAAGGAGGTGCAAAAAAATTGGAGGAGCATAGAGAAGCTGTCCAGCGTATGCAAGACTATATTGCAGAGCATTTATGCGAAAATATTACCCTTGGAGATTTATCTCGGGTATCCTTGTTTTCCCCTTGGTATTCCCATCGCCTTTTTACACAACTCACCAATCTAACGCCTGCCGATTATATTCGGCGTTTTCGGCTATCAAGGTCAGCACTGAAGCTGCGTGATGAGTCCTGCAAAATTCTTGATATAGCATTGGAACTTGGTTTTGGCAGTGTGGATGGATATCAGCGTGCCTTTTTTCGTGAGTTCGGCTGCAATCCACGGGAATATGCCGTTTCTCCCATTCCTCTTTATCTTTTCACCCCTTATGGCGTAAAGTATAAAGCTATCCGAAAGGAGAATAAAATGGAAAACGTAAAAAATGTATTTATTCAAGTGATTGAGAAACCTGCCAGGAAAGTGCTCATCAAACGAGGAATCAAGGCCGCGGATTATTTTACCTACTGCGAAGAGGTTGGTTGTGATGTATGGGGGCTGCTTTTAAGTATGAAATCCATTAGCAAAGAACCTGTTTCCCTTTGGCTTCCTGCAAGCTATATCAAGCCAGGCACATCGGAATATGTGCAGGGTGTTGAAGTTGCAACGGATTATGCAGATATTATTCCAGAAGGATTTGACGTAATTGACCTTCCCCCTTCCAAATATTTAATGTTCCAAGGGGAACCTTTTCACGAAGAAGACTATTGCCAGGCAATTGAACAGATTTGGGAATCAATTAAGAAATATGACCCTTCTGTAATTGGCTATACTTGGGATAAAGATAACCCACGTATACAGCTTGAACCAATCGGTACAAGAGGGTATATTGAATTTGTAGCAATCAAATAAGGGCAACTTTTTTGGTATTGGTAGCATGGGGCGGCAAATAGTCGGCCTATGCTACTTTGTAAACCCGTAAAATTCAAGACAACATATGGATAATTTTGAATCTCTACTAAACAATGGAGATGATTAATATATGCAAAAATACATTGCTCTACTACGAGGTATCAATGTAGGTGGCAAAAATAAAATATCTATGCCAGAGTTAAAAAAGACTTTTGAAAATATAGGCTACCAAGATGTAAAGACTTATATCAATAGTGGTAACATCATTTTTTCCAGCCCCATTGATGATGAAGATGAAATTAAAAAAAGCTGTGAATTGGCTATTACTAATACATTTCATCTAAACATTGCTGTCACAATCATACCCGCCCAAGAATTGACTGTTGCTCTGCAAAATGCACCATCATGGTGGGATAGCGATTCACAATCAAAACATAATGCTATTTTTGTAATCCCCCCTGCCACTGCAATAGAGATCTTGGAGCAAATTGGAATTGAGAAACCGGAATATGAGAAAGTAAGCTATTATGGACAAGTTATTTTTTGGTCTGCACCAATCACAACTTTTTCCAGAACAAGACTGTCAAAAATCGTAGGCAAGCCCTCATATCATAGCATCACAATAAGAAATGCAAATACGACTAAAAAACTATTACAACTTTTGGATTAATGTCGTAAAATACCAGGAATCTAAATTCTTTGCTTAGGAGAACTTTATGAAACTAGAAAAATATAAACCCACTGACTGTGCTGAAATTGTGGAACTATTTTACTCCACAGTCCACGTCGTTAATGCAAAAGACTACACCAAAACTCAACTAGATGCTTGGGCAACAGGTAATACAGATATATCCACTTGGGATAACTCTTTTTTAGAACACAACACTCTTGTTGTGAAAGAAAAGCATGCCATTGTAGGCTTTGGTGATATGGATGACAACGGCTACCTTGATAAACTGTATGTACATAAGGATTATCAGGGTAAAGGCATTGCCACAGCTATTGTAAAAGAACTAGAACAACACGCGGCCATGCATGGCATTTCTTCTTTTACCACACACGCTTCAATTACTGCAAAACCTTTTTTTGAAAAACAAGGTTATCGTGTTGTGCGTAAAAATTGTGTTGTGCGTAACGGCGTTTCTCTTATAAACTTCACGATGGAAAAAGGAAATGAAAAATGAGAAACTGCCTAAGTTAATTAACCAGACTACAGTTTCAGTTATTCACCAAAATTGATTAACTATAAAAAGGAGTGAAAGGAAATGATAACTGTCAGACCAATGACATCAGCAGATTTAACTCTTTTTCAGCAGTGGCTATATACTCCCCATGTAGCAAAATGGTATCATGACCCTCTTAACTGGATAGCAGAGGTAGAACAACAAGATGTTTTTTTTAATTGGATACATCATTATATTGTTGAGGTGGAAGATAGGCGAATTGGCTTTTGCCAGTATTACGCTTGTGTAGATAGTGAGGAGCCATGGGGCGGCTATACAGAAATGGGTGGCTCATATAGCATTGATTATATGATTGGTGAACTCGATTATATCGGCAAAGGCTTTGGTAAGGAAATTGTGCTTGTTTTAGTTGCAAAAATTAAAGAGCATACTGATGCAAAGCGCATTGTTGTACAGCCTGAATCAGAAAATAAGGCGTCTTGTGGCGTATTACTATCTTGCGGCTTTCAATATGATAAAGAGAAGGACATTTTTTTGCTTCCCCTAGAATCTTAAGGGGAATGGCGAAAATGCAAAAACCCAGCAGTTTATAGTCATTTCAAACTATGGTTTTCCCGGGAAATAATAATTTTGAAACTATAAAAGCTGTGTTCGCATCCCGCGACCCTGTTCTTGAAATCTAATGGAATTGCGGGAAACTTCTTAAAAGCAACGATGAAGAAATTAAAAAAACATAGATGCGTATTTGAAAGCGGTGGAACAAGCGGGATTTGAAATGGCAACACAAAATCAGGTTTCGGAAGAAACGAAATCAAAACTTAAACTGCAGCTTATGCTCATTTCGGATTATGTGAAATATATCGAAATGTAACGAAGAAAAAACCGATGATTCTACTACCATTTTCTCATGATTTGTGGAAGGATACCGGGCTTTATGTTATAATTATGATGTGTACTTTATTTTTACAAAGGTAAGGATGATGATAACATGAAAATTTGTATTGCAGTTACTGGAATAGTGCACTAAAAAATAAAACTTAGGAGGTTTTTATGACTATTCCAGATAAAATATATCCAAGAACACACGATACTGAAACAGTATATTTAAAAAATGTAATCACAAACCCAAACATTATTGTTGGTGATTATACCATGTACAACGACTTTGTTTCCGACCCCGTAAAGTTTCAGCAGAACAATGTGCTTTATCATTATTCAATTAACCAAGACAAGTTAATTATCGGCAAATTCTGTTCTATTGCCTGTGGCGCAAAGTTCCTTTTTACCAGTGCCAATCACACACACAAATCCCTTTCGACCTATCCATTTCCCATCTTTTTTGAAGATTGGGATTTAGACAAAAAACACGTTGACTCTGCATGGGACAATAAAGGTGATATTGTTATCGGCAATGATGTTTGGATCGGTTACGAAGCGGTAATATTGTCTGGCGTTCATATTGGTGATGGTGCCATTATCGGCACAAGAGCCGTAGTTACAAAGGACGTCCCTCCATATACGGTGGTTGGCGGTATTCCTGCAAAAGAAATAAAAAAGCGTTACCATGAAGATACCATAGAGAAATTGCTGGCAATCGGCTGGTGGAACTGGCCTTATGATAAGATACAGAGATTTCTACACCATATTATGAATGGCGAAGTTGATAAGCTATATCCTTAAATTTAAATCCAGAATGCAAACAGACTCCCAACAACAGGAGTCTGTTTTTTCCTATAAATAACCAGGTTTCTTATCAAGTAAACGACCTGAAAAAAGGGTTAGACACAGTTGATATTTGACCACACAATATCGCTGGCTTTCTATCCAAAAAAGTTTATAAAATAAAATGATTTGCTTTTCATTCTAAAAAATTCTTGACAAAGCTAAACTATCGTTCTACACTCTATACATACCAATGGTATGTATAGAGAAAGAGGTGTACTATGGCACGTAATAAATATCCTGAGGAGACCATACGGTTGATACTGGACGTGGCACAGCGGCTGTTTCTGGAAAAGGGTTATGATAGCACTTCCATTCAGGACATTATTGATGGCCTTGGTGGCCTTTCCAAAGGGGCCGTTTACCACCACTATAAGTCCAAGGAAGAGATATTCAACGCAGTGGGCGACCGCTATAATGAACAAGTCATTTGTGAATTAAAAGCCATCCGAGATGATTGTTCCCTTACTGGCTATGAAAAGCTGAAAAAAATGTTCTGTCAGTCTCTATCAAATTCAGATCGTGAAATCGTTTTTACAGTGGCACCCAATATGCTTGAAAATCCAAAACTGCTAGCCATGCAGATGCGCGAAATTTTTTCAGATGTTGTCCCCCACTATGTGCAGCCTGTCATGGAGCAAGGCATAGCGGATGGTTCCATCCAGACTGCGTATCCAAAGGAGCTTTCGGAGGTCATCATTATGCTGACTAACCTTTGGCTCAATCCGTTGGTGATTAACACAGACGCGGATAGCATGGAAAAACGAGTGCACTTTTTCAATTTGTTATTGAAGAACATGGGAATAGAGTTGATCGATGAGCAAATGCTGAAATCCTACCGACATTACTGCAACCTTGCAAATCAAAAGCGGGAATAAATAACTGCCCAACGAGGGCATTTATTTTTACCCATATACATACCGACGGTCGGTATCTAATTAGGAGGAGATTATATGACATCAAAACTGTTTCAAAAAGATTTTTTAATGGTAGTAGTGGGGCAGATTATTTCTTTATTCGGAAATAACGTCCTGCGCTATGCACTGCCCCTTTATTTGCTTAACAAGACCCAATCAGCAGCACTCTACGGTATGGTAATGGCAGTGTCATTTCTACCCATGCTGCTACTCTCGCCGGTAGGCGGTATCCTAGCTGACCGAGTAAACAAACGAAACGTAATGGTTTGTTTAGATTTTTTCACCGCATTTTTGATGCTTTTTTATGTAATAAGCGTCAACAGCTTGCCCCTTGTTCCCCTGCTCATTGCCGTGTTGATGATTCTCTATGGCGTTCAGGGAGCTTATCAGCCCACGGTGCAATCGTCACTGCCACTGCTAGTACCACCCGACAAGCTGATGGCAGGAAACGCTGTTATTAACATGGTAAATTCTCTGGCAGGAGTGACAGGGCCAGTGCTTGGGGGAATAATCTTTGGTTTTTTTGGTATTAAGCCAATATTATATCTCAGCATTGTCTGCTTTTTTCTATCTGCAATTATGGAAATTTTCATTCACATACCATTTGAAAAGCGTAATTTTGAAGGGAGTGTACTCTCTCTGGTAACTTCTGACCTAAAAGAAAGCTGGCAATTCATTCGCCAAGACCGCCCAGAGATTGGGCAGGTGTGCCTGTTGCTTGCCACAATTAATTTAATCTTTTCTGCACTGGTTATTGTAGGATTACCCATTGTTGTCACCAGTCATCTAGGGTTTGATCAAGCCACAGGAAACCGACTTTATGGATATGCAGAGGGCGCACTAGCTGCTGGCGGGCTATTAGGGGGGCTTCTCTCAGGCGTCATTGGACATAAATTAAAAGTCAGCCAAGGATCGACGTTGCTTTTCTTTTGTACGGCTACCCTACTCCCTATGGGCCTAGCTCTGAGACTGCCAATAGGGTCAGTACCCGCATATCTCCTTATTGTCTGTTTCTGTTTTATTATGATGGCTATTTCAACACTATTAAGCGTAGAAATGATTACCTATGTTCAGAAGATTACACCTTCTAACCTTACTGGCAAAGTTATGGCTTTGCTCTTGTGTCTGGTCATGAGCGGAAATCCCATCGGGCAGGCAGTCTATGGTGTGTTGTTTCAATACTTTTCAACTCAGGTAGCTTACATTTATTTCGGTGCATTTACAGTCTGTCTCGGATTATGTATAGTCTCCCGCATTGTGTTTCGCCAGATGAATGACAATATAATCAAATCTTAAAATAACAAAACTCAGATACATAGTAATATGTTCCCAATATAGACAAACAAAACAAAAGCAATCTCCCCAAAGAATTGCTTTTGTTTAACAATATAATGATTTTCAGTAAGCGACAGTGTCCATGATACAATGTAAAAGAAAAAATGAGTCTTAACACTTATAAGACTCATTTTTTACACTAAAATTTATGTCTGCATTTAAACTTCTTTTACAGAACAAATAGGAATCTATCCATAACATACTTACCAATTCTAAAACAGTTGTTCTTTACCCTGTTGAACGGATACAATCAACGGGATAATCTCATCGTAATCAAATTTTTTGTTTTTAATGGTGCTTTTTATTTTTTGAGGTAAATCAACTTCTAAAGCGTCGGTGGCAATCTCAGCTTCAACAATATAACCATCCTTCACAATAAGATATAAATCTATCTCGCCCCAGGAAAACCGCTCCGTAACATGAAAATTGAACTCAGGAGAGGAACCAAAATTCCAATCCCAGCTCTCAAACCTCTTTATTCTCTCCTGAAAAG
>JABNAD010000181.1_pt1 | contig 47928 bp, 34 predicted proteins | sample 7240381 | NCBI WGS metagenome assembly JABNAD01 (sample SAMN11332834, study PRJNA596920) | anaerobic digester metagenome | biome: digested sludge; isolation source: digested sewage sludge-derived enrichment culture grown on H2/CO2 | place: Germany: Goettingen
TCTTTTTCCGTCGAGTTTTGCCGTTACATTCTTTTTTTTATTTACTTTGTGGATATTGAATAAAAACCGAAGTCTCCGGGTATCCGGTAGGCGCTAATACTGCCCAAAAAATGGATTTTGATTACGGTAAATTTAAGGTAAAGCCCGGTTCAAAAGTGAACCTGAAGAATTTTGCCACCTCCGAGGATGGCGGGTTCGATAAGAAATCTGCCAGAAAAGAGATTGAAAGCAACATCAAGCAACTGAAAGACCTGCAGGAGATGTTTTACGCCGATGACCGCTATTCGTTGTTAATCATTTTGCAGGCGCGGGACGCAGCGGGAAAGGACGGGGTTATCCGTCACGTGATGTCGGGCATCAATCCCCAGGGATGCCGGGTGCACAGCTTCAAGACTCCCACGAAGAACGAGTTGGAACACGATTACATGTGGCGCCACTACAGGGCGTTGCCTGAGCGGGGGATGATTGAGATCTTCAACCGCTCACATTACGAGAACGTGTTAGCCACCAAAGTAAATCCCCAGTGGATTCTCAATGAACGTATCCCCGGGTACAGTTCTGTAGATGAGATTGATCAACAATTTTGGGAAAACCGTTACGCGGCTGTCAATGCTATTGAAAAGCACTGGTACGACAACGGCATGCGCATTTTAAAGTTTTTCCTCAACGTATCGAAAGAAGAACAAAAGGAGCGTTTCCTCGCAAGGCTTGACGAGCCGGATAAAAACTGGAAATTCAGTTCTGCCGACTTGCAGGCCCGCTCGCAATGGAATAAGTACGATGAAGCGTTTGAAGAGATGTTGGAAAAAACGTCGAAACCCTATGCTCCGTGGTACGTGATTCCTGCCGACAAGAAATTTTTTGCCCGTGTTGCTGTCGGCGATATAATTCTGGAATTGTTTAAATCGCTTGACCTTCACTATCCTCCTGCAGAGTCACCCGAAGTGCTCGCCAGGGCACGGGAACAATTAATGAGCGAATAGATCGGACCGGCCTCTTCCTATTTTGAATGAATTTGATTCCCTTTTTTCTTGTCATTCAGTCGTTCATCTACCCGTGTCATCAGCCAGAACAAGCTGAAAACAAAAGCAACAAGAATAACCGTCCAGAGAAATCCGGAAGAGAGGGCAAACTCTTTTCCCTTGAGTAGGTAAGCCCCACCGATTAGAGCAGCCAGAACGGCATACATCAGTCCGAAAATGCCAACGAAATCTTTAAGTACTTTCCGTTCGCTTAGTCTCACCGGTGTTCGTTGGGGTTTGAGGGCGTTTTCGGTTTCAATCTGATGCATAATTCTGTATTTCAGGTTTTCAGGTGCTTTCATTCTTGCCTCCTGCATCATTCCGCGGATAAACTCCTCATCGTCGTGCACTATGTTGTTCTTTTCGTTCATGATCGGTTTCGTTTTTATTGTAAATCGGGTATGACCCGTTCATATCTTGCATATAACTCTTTGAATGACTGCCTGGCCCTGAACAGTTTCACCTTCACGTTGGATTCATTCAGTCCGGTGATCCGGGCAATCTCTTTTACCGGATTGTCTTCCAGGTAGTACAACGTAAGCAGCAGCGCTTCGCCTTTCGACATCTTGTTCAACACATTGGCGACGGCTTCGGTTCGTTCGGAATCGATGATTTGCGTTTCGGTATCGAAATCCGAGATCTCCTGAACGTTCGAAAGTGACGTCTCCTGGTCGTACAACCATAATTTTGATTTGGAGTGCGTTATTGCCGTGTTGTATACAATGCGGTAAAGCCACGAAGAGAATTTACTTTCGTTCCTGAACGTGTGCAGGTTGCGGTATACCTTTACGAAACTTTCCTGCACAACGTCTTCCGCATCCTGTACATTGCCGCAAACCCGGTGGGCGATGGTAAACGCCATGTCCTGGTAGGTTTCGACAAAGTACGTGAACGCGGAAGTTTTGCCCGAAAGCACCTGTTGTACACGCTCATTCTCGTTCATCGCGGTAAATTATTCCTGTTCGGGTTCTTCTCTTGGTTGGGCTATCGCCATTTTTTGCGTCACGAGGAAATAGGTCAAGTATCCCAAACCGAGGAAGAAGACAATGCTTGCTCCAATGATCCAGAATTCATTATCATGATCGCTAGTCAGGTTTTCCGAACATAGAAACCCTACGATTACTCCAATACCCAGTGCAATAAGTACGATCCCGTTTCTGAGAGATACCAGCCGGTTGGGATTGGCTTTCTTTTTCATTCGCTCCGGGGGGATTATCCCCTGGCGAATAAGGTCCATTCGTTCTTTGTGCTCTGCCCTGATGGAGGTTAACCCCAAATACATCCCGAAACCTACCGGTAACCCGATTGTACAGAGAATAGCTATGATTGGCACCCATAATTCTTCCATAATTACAATTTTTTAAAAGTGAATAATTTGTTTACATCCATAAGACAGAGGAAAACAACATTCGGTTACAAAAATAGACAAATATTTTTAATGAGATTATTTTTTATTTGAAAATCAGGTTGTTGAAATATTTATCAACAAGACAAATATTTTTATGATTTTGAATTCGTGGGATTCATTTCTATTTATTTTCTTTGTAAAGCATAATTCGCAACCCCGACATGAACGAAAAGACGCTCGATAAATTGAAGATCCTTGCCGATGCCGCCAAGTACGATGTGTCGTGTGCATCGAGCGGAACTTCCCGCGGAAGCGTGAAGAATGGGATAGGCACAGCCGCCGGCTGGGGCATTTGTCACAGCTTCACTCCCGACGGGCGGTGCATCTCGTTGTTTAAGATACTCCTGACCAATCACTGTATTTATGACTGCGCATACTGTTCCAACCGGCGCAGTAACGATGTCGTGCGCTCTGCTTTTACAGCCGAGGAATTGGCTGAACTGACTATTGAGTTTTACCGGAGAAATTACATCGAAGGCCTTTTTTTGAGTTCGGGCGTTATGCGTAACCCCGATTATACGATGGAACAGATGCTTCGTGTGGTGAGGTTGTTGCGCGAAACACATCGTTTTAACGGATATATCCACATGAAGAGTATTCCGGGTGCTAGCCGGGAACTCATTGCCCGGGCGGGAACGTATGTAGACCGGATGAGCGTGAACCTCGAGATTCCATCGGAACAGAATCTGAAATTGCTTGCGCCTGAGAAAGATTACGAAAGTGTTTTTGCGCCCATGCGCTTTATTCAGCAGGGGATGCTTGAAAGCGCGGAAGACCGCAGGAAGTTTCGTTCTGCCCCTAAGTTTGTGCCTGCTGGGCAGAGTACACAAGTCATCATTGGTGCTACGCCGGACTCCGATAAGCAGATCCTCACGCTGGCTTCTGCCCTGTATAAGCGCCCTTCGTTTAAACGCGTCTATTATTCAGGGTATATTCCTGTAAATAAAAACGACAACCGGCTACCGATCATCGCGACACCGCCTTTAGTTCGTGAAAACCGTCTCTACCAGGCAGATTGGTTGATGCGTTTTTACCAGTTCAAGGCCAGTGAAATCGTAGACGATGCACATCCGGACCTTGAGTTGGACATCGATCCAAAAATGGGTTGGGCGTTGCGTAATCCCGCTTTTTTCCCTGTTGATATAAATACGGCTCCCTACGAGATGATCCTTCGTGTGCCGGGAATCGGGGTCAAATCAGCGAAACTCATTGTCGCCTCTCGAAGATACGGGCGGTTAAACTCGGTTCAGCTGAAAAAAATGGGAGTAGTGATGAAACGGGCACAGTATTTCATCGTGTGCCGCGAACTGCCAATGCGCACCGTGAACGAACTCACACCTCAGTATGTCCGTCGACAGGTTTCCCAAAAACAGAAAAAACAGGCTGCAGATTTGTTGCAGTATTCGATTAACTGGGGAGAGTGATAGCACAATGATAATTTTCACCTACGATAAAACTTTCGACGGCCTTCTCTCCTGCGTGTTTTTCGCATACGAGCAGAAGAAATTTCCCGATTTTATCCTTTCGGAATCCGATCAAAAGCCGTTGTTCGTTGACGAGCAATATCGTATAATTACAGAAAAGGAAAAATCGCTACGTGTATGGAAAGCACTGGAAAAAAAACTTTCGAAAATTGCGCAGAACATGATGTTAAGCGTTTGGCTGTCGGAATTACCTGAAACCGAAATGTTGCTTTTCCGCTACATTCGTAAGAATATCGACCATCCGGAGGGGATCGAAATGAATTTTGGCGACGACGATGTGCTTCGTATTAAAGAAATTGCGCAAAAAGTAGCTAAAGAAGCCGAACAGCTTCGGCAATTCGTTCGGTTTCAGGAAACGGCCGACGGGATTTATTTCGCTCCTGTATCACCGCGTTACGATGTGCTCTCGTTGATCGTTTCGCATTTTCAATCCCGGTATGCCGGCCAGCCTTGGATTATCTACGACACAAACCGCAACACAGGCTTGTATTACGATACACGGTCCGTTGTTGAGGTTTCCTTTTCGCAGAAGGACCTCTCGGATTTAAGACTCGGGGTTCTCGACGAAGAAAAACTTTCTAGCGATGAAACATTTTTTCAGCAAATGTGGAAAGAATATTTTAAAAGCACGACTATTAAGGAGCGCATCAATCTGAAACTGCAACGGCAGCACATGCCCCGTCGTTACTGGAGGTACCTGACGGAGATGCAGTGAAAAACCACCCGGCCAATAGGCGGCCCGGCGGTTCAAAAAAGTTACCCGGACTTTTCTTACTTGTTTTTCAACAAATCGCGGATTTCGGTCAGCAACGTTTCTTCCTTGGTGGGTTCCGGAGCTGCAGCTGGGGCTTCTTCTTTTTTACGCTTCATTGAGTTCATGGCTTTGATCACCAGGAAGATAGCTGTGCCCACAATCACAAAGTCAACAACCGCCTGGATGAACGCGCCGTAATTCCACGTTATGGCCGGAGCAACAACGTCTGCTCCGCTCATGACCGCTTCTTTAAGAACCACTTTCAGCTCGGCAAACTTGCTGTCACCGACCAGCATAGCGATGGGCGGCATCAGGATGTCGTTAACAAAAGAGGTGACAATCTTGCCGAAAGCAGCTCCGATAACAATACCCACGGCCATATCCACTACGTTGCCGCGCATTAAAAATTCCTTAAGCTCTGTTCTGAATGACATAATACTCATCTATTAAAAGGTTAATTTTCCATTTCATCACAAAGAAAACAAAAAAATGTGAATATATGGTTTTTATCGATAAATTTCACTCTTTATCAGTGGAATAGTTCCGCAATCATACACCTGGCAGAGCCACCGCCGTTGGTTTCGATAGTGGTAAGTTCAGGCGAAAGAATTTTATTATAGGTCGAAATAGTCTTTTCCTGCTGCATCGTCAGCGACTTCCGGGCAGTAGTCGACATGATCATCAGGGGAGCTCCGTTCCTGCTCTTTAACTCCAGCATGTTCCCTGCAAAATGTTCCACTTGGTTCGGGGAGATCTCCACGATAACTTTTCCCGTTGCACTCAGTCTCGACTCCACTTTCTGTCGTTCCTCCCCGTTCCTTATTGATTCAAGGCATACAACGGCAACCTGAGTACTTACCTCCATCATCACGTTCGTATGGTAGATAAGGTTTCCGTTTTTGTCGACGGCATCAAAAACCACCGCATCGAAATTCATTCGTGAACAAAAATCAGCCAGCACTTTTTCCGACGACCGCGGGGAGCGGCAGCAGTAGGCAATCCGTTTGTCGCGGTCAAGGACCATGCTCCCCGTACCTTCCAGAAACTCGCCTTTCTCCTCCCACGGTGTGAGATCGATAAGTTTAGTGTGGTTCATCTTCCGGCGCAGGAAATCCAGCACGTGTGGCTTCCTCTCCCGGCGGCGGTTTTCGGCAAACAGGGGGTAAAGAACCAGCTCCCCCGAAAGGTGAGAGGAGAACCAGTTGTTGGGAAACAGGGAGTCGGGCGTCCAGGGTTCTTCCGTATCCTGCATGACAAACACCTCCACGTCGTTTCTCCGGAGTAGATTCACGAAGGCATCAAACTCCTCCAGCGCTTTTTCCGACACTCCTTCCTGGCCTGTCTTTTGCTGGAAATAGTTGTTTTTTGCCGTTTCTTCGTTAAAATCGAACCGGGCCGGACGGACCATCAATATCCTTGACGTTGTTTGCATAACAATAATAAGATTGAATTAGGTTGAAGCAGATTGACTGAGATTGATTAAGGACGGTTTCAATCTTTCTCAATCTTTCTCAATCTTTCTCAATCTTTCTCAATCTTTCTCAATCTATTTACTCCAACATTTTAATTGATTCCTTAATAATTTCAATTGCTTCCCTGATTTCTTCTTCCGTGATTACCAACGGGGGGGCAAAGCGGATGATGTGTTGGTGTGTGGGTTTTGCCAACAAACCGTTTTCGGCCATCTTCAGACAAACATCCCAGGCTTCCTTGCCGTTGTGAGGCTCTATAACAATGGCATTGAGCAATCCCTTTCCGCGGACTTGGTGTACAAACGGACTGTCAATCTTCCTCATTTCGTTGCGGAAGATCTCTCCCAGGTACTCTGCTTTTTCCGCCAGCCTTTCCTCTTTTACCACTTCCAGCGCAGCAGTAGCTACTTTACAGGCAATCGGGAATCCTCCAAAAGTAGATCCGTGCTGGCCGGGTTTAATGGTCATCATGATCTCGTCGTCGGCAAGCACGGCAGAAACCGGCATAACGCCACCAGAGATGGCTTTACCCAGAATAACGATGTCGGGACGAATTCCCTCGTGGTCACAACACAAAAGCTTGCCTGTGCGGGCGATTCCGGTTTGCACTTCATCAGCGATGAACAGTATGTTGTGCTGTTCACAGAGGTGTTTACAAGCTTTCAGGTATCCGTCATCGGGAACGAAAACACCGGCTTCACCCTGAATGGGTTCAACGAGGAGTCCGGCTATCTTATCTCCTTTCACTTCAAAAATCTGTTGGAGAGCATCCACATCGTTGTAGGGGATGACTTCAATCCCCGGCGTGTACGGGCCGTATTCGGCACGGGCTTCCCCATCGGTGGAAAGGGAAACGATTGTAATGGTACGTCCGTGAAAATTTCCTTCGCAAGCGACAATAATGGCCTCATTTTCGGGGATTCCTTTTTTCAGGTAACCCCACTTTCGGGCGAGCTTCAATCCGGTTTCAACGGCTTCTGCTCCCGAATTCATGGGCAACATCTTGTCGTAACCGAAGTAACGGTGGACAAACTCTTCGTACGGGCCCAGGCAGTCGTTGTAAAATGCGCGCGAAGTAAGGCACAATGTTTCCGCTTGTTCGGTCAGTGCCCTCACGATCTTCGGGTGACAATGTCCCTGATTCACGGCAGAATAGGCGGAAAGGAAGTCGAAGTATTTTTTGCCATCAACATCCCAGACATATACACCTTTCCCCCTTGACAGTACTACGGGCAGCGGGTGATAATTGTGCGCCCCGAATCTGTCCTCCTGATTGATAAATTGTTGTGCTTTTTCTGTGATTAACATAAATAGTGATTTTGATTACTTCACATCTTGGTCAGGACCAGGTTCCGGAATAGAATCTCTTTTCCTTCACTCTGCAACCCGATGTTTCCTTCTTTAACCAGTCCGGTTCCCGTGTTTTGATGCACGTCGTTCACATAAACGTCTACCACTCCATCCTGAACGGTAATTTTTACTTTATTCCATTCGCCGGCGGGATTTTCGCTTGAAGGTTGTTTTTTCTGGATGACTGGGAATTTCGGACGTTCCGTCACACCTTCCGGGAGCGTATACTCCTTCATGTCGGATCCGGCGAGCAATACAAAGTCGCCGGCCTTGCCTGCGGCCAGTTGTATTTCAACACCTGTGGCGAACGGGTTTTTAGGATCCTCGATCAGCACAAAAATCCCACTGTTACTGGCCTCTTCAGCCCAACGGTATTCCAGTTCCAGGGTGTAGTTGACGTATTTTTCTTTCGTGTACATATAACCCAACGGCTCCCCTTTTATAGAGATTTGTCCGTCTTTTACCGCGTACACCTGGTCTCCCGGAACAGCATCGTTCTCAACGACAAAGTTCCAGTTCGATAAATCTTTTCCGTTGAAAATTTTTCCGTTGTCTTGCGCACAGCCTGAAGCAAGAACAATTAATACTGCAAATACAAGTAGATTTGTCTTTTTCATTTGTTGTATAAATAGATGGTTGATATCTTGTTAACAAAGTTAAGTAAAATTGCTGAGAATATAGACAGGTTTGGGTAATAAAAGACGGACGATACGGGATATAGTCCTAAAAAAGCAAAAAATGATTGTGAGATAGGCAATAAATGCATATTTTTGCTCAATTTTCTGCAGATAAATCATTAAAGGAAAAATGAAAAAAGCGCACATTCTATGGGCGGACGACGAAATTGACCTACTCAGACCTTATGTCCTTTTTTTGGAAGAAAAGGGGTACGGGGTGGATACCGTGAATAGCGGTCGTGATGCTATTGAGATGTGCCGGAGCTCGGTTTACGATATCATTTTCCTGGATGAACACATGCCCGGATTGACGGGCTTGGAGACACTCTCCGAGATTGCTGCTTCTCATCCGGAACTGCCGGTAGTGATGATCACGAAAAGTGAGGATGAAGGTATTATGGACAAGGCCATCGGCAAGAAAATTGCTGATTACCTGATAAAGCCGGTCAATCCCAATCAGATCCTGATGACCATCAAAAAAAAACTGGAGAAAAACGAAATAATCAGTGAAACAAACACTATTCATTACCGGGAGGAGTTTGGCCGGCTAAGCAGTGAAATGAATAATTGCCGTTCGGCAGAAGGTTGGACCGCATTGTATAAAAAACTTGTTTCCTGGGAGGTTGAATTAGCTCTTTTGCAACATCCGCTGCAGGAACTGCTGACCGTGCAAAAAACGGAAGCAAACGCCGGATTTGGAAAGTTCGTGAAACGAAATTACGAAAACTGGCTGTTGAATGCCGGATCAGGCCCATTGCTAAGTAATGAAGTTTTTCAACAACGGGTTTTTCCGGTGTTGGATAAGGGTGAAAAACTCTTTTTTATCCTGATCGATAACTTCCGGTTCGATCAATGGCTGGTGATCAAAGACCTGGTGTCGGATTATTTTACATATACCGAAGATACTTATTTCAGTATTTTGCCCACCGCAACCCAATACGCCCGTAATGCCATTTTTTCGGGGTTAATGCCGTTGCAGCTGTCGAAAAAGTTTGCCGGACTGTGGGTGGATGAAGTTGAGGACGAGGGTAAGAATTTGTCGGAAGAACTGCTGGTTCGTTCACAACTGGAAAGATTCAGGCGAAAGGAGCGGTTTTCATACAACAAGATCAATTCAAATACTGAAGGGGAAAGGCTTGTGCAAAATTTTACCGGACTGGAACACAACGAACTGAATGTGGTAGTTTTTAATTTTATAGATATGCTTTCTCATGCACGGACCGAATCGAAAATGATCCGTGAGTTGGCACCCGACGAGCCGGCCTATCGGTCGCTAACGCGTTCGTGGTTTCGCCATTCGCCTTTGTTTGGGTTGTTGAGAAAGATATCGGAAAAAAAATACCGGGTAATGCTTACCACTGATCACGGGACTATCCGTGTGCGTCATGCGCAAAAAGTGGAAGGTGAAAAAAATACCAATACCAGTTTGCGTTACAAAGTGGGTCGGAACCTGTCATACGATCCCAAAAAAGTGTTTAGCGTTACCCATCCCGAAAAAGTAGGCTTACCCTCACGAAACATCAGTACAAGGTATATTTTTGCTCTTGGCGACGATTTTTTCGTGTATCCGAATCAATTCAACCACTATGTTTCGTATTACGAAAATACGTTTCAACACGGTGGAATTTCCATGGAAGAGATGATTGTTCCGCTGGTAACGTTGCAAGCCAAGTAAATAAAAAATAAAAGGAAAAGAGTATGCAATTGAAAATAAGTGATATATCCGAGATACATAAGGCAGCTGGACAATTTATTGCCGGAATGGGGAACGATAAGGTTTTTGCTTTCTATGGAGCAATGGGTGCCGGTAAAACCACTTTTATCAAAGCCGTTTGTGAAGGATTGGGCGTGCAGGAAACGATTACCAGTCCCACATTCGCCATTATCAATGAGTACAGGGATAACGAAGGAAATTCCATTTATCATTTCGATTTTTACCGCATCCATAAACTGGAAGAAGCTTTCGATTTCGGTTACGAAGATTATTTTTACAGCGGAAATCTTTGTTTTATCGAATGGCCGGAATTGGTAGAGCCGCTTCTCCCCGGCAATACCGTAAAAGTTTATATTACCGGAACTGATGCCGGCACGCGGACAATCGAAACAAAAGAGCCCGATTAAACGAATGGAGATTTAAATGATCCAATAGTCAGTTCAGTAAAAAGAATTACCATATACATGAGAAAAATAGCTATATCCGTTTGTATGTTTCTGTCCGCACTTTTTGTCTCTTCGCAGGTGAATACCGACCGGGTGATGACAATTGGGAAAAATGCCCTTTACTTCGAAGACTATGTGTTGGCTATACAGTATTTCAATCAGGTGATTGGCGCCAAGCCTTACCTGGCTGACCCGTATTACTTCAGGGCTATGTCGAAGTTTATGCTCGACGATTTTAAAGGAGCCGAAGAAGATGCGAATCTCTGTATCGAACGGAACCCCTATTATACGTCGGCTTATCAGCTGCGTGGGGCGGCAAGGCAGAACCAGGAGAAATACGAACTGGCGGCTACCGATTACCAGAGGAGCCTGGAGTTTTTTCCCGAAGACCGTCTCACGTTGGTGAACATGGCCATTGTGAACGTTGAATTGAAGCATTACGACGTGGCGGAAAAGTTTTTCGAAGTGCTGCTGCGCCGTTTTCCCGATTATGTTCCTGGATACCTTACCCGCGGACAGATGCACCTGGAGAGGAAAGACACGCTGAAAGCACTGGCCGATTACGACAAGGCTATCGAGATTGATCCTTATACGGCACAGTCTTTTTCTGCACGCGGGCTGTTGCAATTTCAGATGAAGGATTACAACAAGGCGCTGGCCGACCTGGATGAGGCTATCCGGTTAGATCCTTTTTTTACCGGAAATTACATCAACCGGGGATTGGTAAAATATAACCTGAACGATCTGCGTGGGGCGATGGCCGATTACGACCGGGTGATCGAGATGGATGAGAATAACCTGATAGCACTGTTTAACCGGGGTCTGCTGCGTGCACAGGTTGCCGATAACAACCGGGCGATCAGGGATTTTGATAAAGTTATTGAAATTGAACCCGATAACACAATGGCGTACATCAACCGGGCTATGTTGCACGCAGAAATTGGAGACAATGCGAGTGCCATAGAGGATTTAAACGTCGTGCTCAACGACTATCCCGATTTTTTCACCGGATATTACATGCGAGCGGAAATGAAGCGCCAGTTGAACGACTTGCGCGGAGCGGAGCGCGACTACCTGGCTGCCCGGGATGAGGAGGCTAAGGCCAAAAAACGTGCCACAACGGATGCGGAGGACGGCAGGAAGCTGGCTTCAGAATCGAAAGATACCCGCGAAGAAACAGATAAGGATATTGATAAATTTAACCTGCTGGTGGTTGCCGACAAGGAAGCATCGCAAAAAAACCAAAGCAAATACCAGCGTGAATCGCGCGGGCGTGTGCAGGACCTGAACACAAAGGTGGCGTTAGAGCCTAAGTTTGTGCTGACCTATTACGATAAAGGGTTTGAAGTGAGCCGGCCGGTCTATTTCTCCGAATCAATGGAAAGAGCCAACGATCTGCTGAATCTTAATTGGAAGCTCAAGGCTGTAAACAACGAAGCTGCACTGAACGAGTTACAGGTGCAAACGCATTTCCGCTCCATCGATAATTTTTCGCGGCTGTTGGTGCAACAGCCAAACGATGCCAGGCTCTACTTTGGCCGAGGGATGGATTTCATGTTGGTTCAGGATTACGAAAATGCATTAAAAGATATCAACCGGGCTATTGAGTTGCAGCCTGATTTCCTGCAGCCTTACTTTGTACGTGCAGTGATTATGACCAAGCAACTCGAGCTTGATCCGTTGCTTCCTCCCGAGACGGTTGCTCAGGAAGCTCCCGTGGGCGTAAACCCGGTGGACAGGTTGAAAGAGTTGCCTCAGATTGCCCGGCCGAAAGTGCCCGAAGTCTCCACGAAGTCGTTTCGGTACGATGCAATTTTAAAGGATTATGAAACGATCCTGCGACTTGATCCCAATTTTATTTTTGCCTACTACAACATGGCCGAAATATACAGCCTCGAAAAAGATTATCGTGCTGCGATAGACAGTTATACCAAAGCGTTAAAGATTGAACCGCAGTTTGCCGAAGCCTATTTCAACCGGGGGTTGTCGCGGCTGTCGATCGGCGAAACTGCGGTCGGGTTGGACGATCTCCGCAAGGCTGGAGAGTTGGGTATCGTGGAATCGTACAGCATCATTAAACGGATGCAGTAAGCGCTATGGGATAAATTCCAGTTTAGCCTCTTGTCCTGCTTTCAACACTACCGATACATACCCGTTTTCGGCTGTTAATTCTTTTCCGTTCTGTTTTACCGTTGTCGCATAACCGGGAATTTTTACCTTGAATGTATTGTCGTTTAGCGCCTTAATGGTTGCAGACGACAATCGGTTGTCGCTCCAGCTTGCAGCCGCTTCGGCACCGCCACGGACACGTAGGCCTTTGAAACTTCCCGTTGGCCACTTGTCTGGCAGGGCAGGCAACAGTTGTATATAGCCGTCTTGACTTTGAATCAGCATTTCAGCAATTCCCGCAGTACCTCCCAGATTACCGTCGATCTGGAACGGCGGATGCGCGCAGAATAGGTTAGCGTACGTTCCAGACCCGCGGTGCATGTTTACTTCACTTCCGGAAGTGGGCTCCAGCAGGCTTTTAAGTAGCTTGAAAGCACGGTTCCCGTCGTACAAGCGTGCCCAGAAATTGATTTTCCATGCACGGGACCATCCGGTTCCGGCATCACCACGGCGTTCCAACGTTTCGCGAGCTGCTGCGGCCAGTTCGGGGGTAGTGTTAGGCGATATCTGATTCGACGGATACAATCCGTAGAGGTGTGAGACATGGCGGTGCTTGGGATCAACCTCCTTATAGTCCTCGAGCCACTCTTGCAAATAACCTTCGGGGCTGATCTGCATGGGAGGAAGTTTCGGCAGTGTTTCGCGGATATTGGTGGTTGTCTCGTCTTCGATACCGAGAATTGCTGCCGCCGACAGTACGTTGGTAAACAGTTCGTTCACGATCTGAACGTCCATGGTCGGGCCCATGCATACAAAAATGCGATCGTCGCTCCCGGGCATGTAAAATGCATTCTCTGGCGATGATGACGGGGCGGTGACGAGCCATCCGTTCCTGGGTTCGGAAATCATGCTGCTGAGGAAGAACTGCGCTGCCCCGGCGAGCGTCGGGTAAACAGTGCGCAGGTATTCCTTATCCTGGGTAAAGGCATAATGCTCCCAAAGGTGTTCACAAAGCCACGCTCCTCCCGTGTTGGTCGCTCCCCACGAAGCATGTTCGCCGGGAGCCGTGAACTTCCACGGGTTGCTCATCATGTGAGCCAGCCAGCCGTTGGCCCCGTAAAACGTTTGGGCGGTAGCTTCTCCCGAAGGTACAATCGATTGGGTGAAATCGATCAGGGGTTTATGCAGTTCAGAAAGATTACATACTTCTACCGGCCAGTAGTTCATCTGTACATTGATATTCAGGTGGTAATCGCCGTTCCAGGGCGTCTGCACCTGGTTGGCCCACAAGCCCTGAAGGTTGAGGGGAAGCGAGTTCTCATCGGTTCCGCTGATCATCAGGTAACGGCCATACTGAAAATAGAGTGCGGCAAATGCGGGATCATCGTCTGTCTGGAAACCGGCAAGGCGCTCGTTGGTAGGTGTGGTGTTGTCTTGTTCGCCTAACCAGAGCTCTACACGGTCGAACTTTTCTTTGTAAGCTGCTATATGCGCCTGTTTCATTTTTCCGAACGAACGTTTTTTTGCTTGTTCGAGCAAGCTGTCTACCGTCGACGTGTACTCTTTGTCGAGCATGTCGGTGGAGGTGGAAATGAGGATGACGGCCTCATCGGCATTGGCGATAGCCAGGGTATTGGAGCCCGCGGTCAGTTCCCCGCCTTTGTTCACGATTTGTACCTTGGTAAGGTAGTGGACACCCTTATCGGTATCGTATCCATCGTTGAGCTGCCCTTCCATGATAAGGGTATTCTCTTGCACCGAAAGGGTTGCCCGTTCGGGACGGCTCAGGCTTACTTCAAATGAGACTGACCCTTTCTTATCGGCAGCCACGTGGACAGCCAGCACATCGTCGGCGTGGGACGAGATATACTCGCGCGTAAAGGTGGTTTCACCTTTCATAAACACGGTGGATGCCACTGCATCGTTGAGCGAAAGTGTCCTCACGTAATTACCCGCATCTTCCGTTTGTGGGTAGGAGTAGTTTATGTGCAGGTCCCCCAGCATTTGAAAACAGCCGTAGGGCGCATCTTTGCTTTTTCCACCGGAAGAACCGAGCCCGCCGCACTGGAAATGATCGTACATCATGCGTTGTGCTTCCCCGTTCTTTCCTGTAAGCAGTAACTCCCGGATTTTCGGCAGATAATTGAGTGCTTCGGGGTTCAGCGCTTCAGGGTCTTCGCTGCCCGACCACATAGTAATGTCGTTGAGCACGATAAGTTCTTTGTCAATACCGCCATCCGGCATCATACCGATACGTCCGTTGCCGAGAGGCAGGGTCTCTTCCCACGCCGCGGCAGGCGTGTTAAACCGCAGGGCGAGTTCTTGGGCCGTTTCAGCAGGTGCCGTACAGGAAAGCAATGCCGCAGCTGCAAGGAGGGAGAATAAAATTTTCATCGGATTGTTCATTTAAGTGGTGGATTATTTTACGGTGATGGCATCTTCTGCCGAGTGTTCTGTCCGTATATCTTTCTCCGCATCCCATCCGTTTTCGAAGCGGTTGTTTTCGATAAGAACGTTGCTGACCCGTTCAAAGAAGAACGGATGTTTGTTCCAGTGGAACGGTTCAAACTCGGTGTTGTAACTGACGGTGTTATTCCTAAAAACCAGCCCGTCTGTCGATTTGGCATAAACGAGTGGACGGTCGAACGTTTCGAACGTATTGTTTTCAATAACAATACCCGAGTGGAAAAACTGCTGTTGATCCTTGAGGTTGGGTATTTCGGGATAGATGGAAATGACGGCGTTTGTAAACTGGTAGGTTGCCGTAAGGGCGTTGATAAACCGGTTGTTTCTAATGATCACCTCCTTGCAGGCTCCGGTTTCGTACCAGCCGTTGCAGTCTCCGCAAAGCAAGATGGCCGTCCCGTGGGTATGGTCGAAAAGGTTGTTTTCGCAGATTACCCGTTTGGGTGTGCTGAAGAGTGCACCGCGTGCACGATTGTTGCGGATGATGTTGTCGGAAAACACTACTTCGGGAGTCCACGTCAGGTTTTCAATCCCGAATTTTCCGGTTTCGGAAATTTCCTGCGGAAGTGTGGCAGCAAAGGTTATTTCAAACTCTTTTGCTCCAAATTCGGTAGGTTTATCGACAGCTTTGATCGACGTAATCGTGTTGAAGTGACTGCCTACCCGTTCCATCTTTTCCGATTCCACAAACTGTACGCTGTCTCCCGTTTCACCCCACTTGAACCCCCATGCTTGTGGATGCATATATCTGGCCTGTAGTGTGGTGTCGTTTAATCGTTTGGTGACTCTCAGGTAAGTCCCGTGTACATTTATGGCATCATCGGCCATTCCTTCATAGAGCCCGTTTTTCGAAACAATCACCCCTTTACACGCCGAAAAGTGGGTTGCATCGGCTTGTGTGGTGAAAAACCGGGAGTCATCTTCCCCTTTCAGGCAAACGGAGAACCGGTCTAAAGTGATATTTTCACTCATCTGTGCCAGCAGGCCCATCCCTTCGGCATAATGTACCTTAACATTCTCCAGTACGGTGTTGGTGCATTCGCTGATGAAGATGCCGGGTGTGGGACGTTTCCACGAACGCAGGACATAGCGTTCACCCGGCGTTGTTAACTTTATCTGCTCCCATCCCTTGATGCGTAAAACATCCGGCGAAGCTTCTGTAACCGACAGCGGGTTAAAATTTACGTCACGACGTATGTAGGTCAGGCGTTTGTCGGGCCGGAATGCCATTGAGCCCTGTGGGGTTACTTCGTAGCCTTCTCCGAGAAGGACAAGCTTTTCGGTATCGATGCGGTAATTTCCGCCGGGATAAATTTTGGCCAGCAGTTCATCTTTGCCGGGATCCACTTCGAGTATGTTGAGCTGACGTAAGGCAGGAAGTTCAAAGTCGACGGAGAAATTTTTCAAGGTAATGTTTTGCCCTTTCAGGATGGCAAAAGGGATCATGCGTCCGTGAAAAACAAACTCCGAACCTTGTCCGTCGATGGTTACATTCTGCAGGTTTTCGAGTGCGAACCCCACCTTTTTGGGATTATCCTGGTCGTGGTTCGAGATATAGTATTCGCGTGTGAAAGCACTGTCTGGATAAAAGTCGTACCGCCCTTTCGGAATTTTAACGGTAATGTGCACGGTATCTTTCCGCGCTTGCAGTTGTCCGATCAGTTTAACAGCCGCACCCGACGCGTCTTCTTTCGTATCGGGTTTCACACCGAATGTATACTCCGGTTGTTTTGTGGAGCATCCTGTGCAGATTATCAAGGAGATAAAGAGTAAATAGATGTTTTTTAGCATAATTATCCTGTTTTATTAATTCCGTTCCTTAAATCACTCTCGCATTCTCGAATAAGAATGTTTATTAGTTTTTCAGCAATCTGAGGATAGTTGTCTATTAAGTAGTTTCGTTCCTGAGGGTCAGTATTCAAATTATACAGTTCGAAAATATTTTTTTTGGCGTAATGCCGAAGTTTCCAGCCCGTATTTTCAACGATTGCCGCTCCCAGATTGGAACTGTAAACCGCATATCGGTTGTCCGGCAAGAGTACGTTTTCAGTCAGTGTTTTCCAAAAAGAAATACCATCTTTCTTGATGGAAGGTCTTATACCTAACATCTCTGCAAACGTAGGGAGTAGGTCGTAGTTGGAAACCAGTTGATTGCTGATTTCGTTTTCGGCGAATGTGCCTTTCCAATAAAATATGAGCGGAACGTTGACACCGCCTTGCAGGTTACTTCTTTTCAACCCCGCCATGGATGCGTTTCCATTGAAAATATCACCCGAAAGCATACAGCCATATGCCCGGTTAAAAGAAATACCTTGCTTTACTAATTTATCTATATTAGGGGTAGTGTATTGTTTTTGCCCATATGCTGAAAGGAGCCCTTTTCCCAAATCATCGGCATAAATGAAGATGACGTTGGGTTTTTGTTGCGCAGCTAAATTACCACTATAGGTAATTGTCGCAACGGTAAGTAATGAGTTAAAAATATGATTTCTCATTAAAAATAGGGTATTAATCAGCTAAAATAGCATGAATATTTTTAACATCAAGGTATTCTTCATCCGGAGACGCATAAATACCATCCATTATATATTCTACGTTAGGGAACTGTTTTAAAATTTCCTTCGCTTTCTCTTTATTTTGATACTTATATAGAGGATAACTGGTATTCCATAGCTGTTGGTGAATATCTTTTGCTGTACCCGATACGACTATATTTTCTATCTTCATTTGCTTTAATAGCGTAATGTTTTTTCTTATATTTCCCTCATCCAACAGCAAAAGGGCAAGAGAAGGTGAAAATGTAAAATTACCGCGATTTACGTCATCAACTAATTTTTTCAAGTCCGAAATGGATGAAGGTGTTCGGGCATAAACTTGTTTCAAAAAGAGTTGGATATTTTTCTCCTTCGCATAATCAGCTAATTCGATGAAAGTTTCTCTCAATGATTTGTTAAAGTTTTCAGGTGTGAAATTATTTTCAATGGTTTGTTGGGTTGAAAGTAACAAAACGTCTGCTCCTAAAGCGGACATTTTATCCATTACGTTTTTAATGATTGCCATACTTTTTTTATAGGGTAGTTCATCGTTATTGACAATACGCAAATCAGGAAACAGGTTGATTCCAGAGGTTAAGTCTACTGACACCTTTAATTTCTGACGGTTTATCCAATCTCCTTCCTGTTGTAGTCTATTTTTTTCTTTGTTGTATAAATAACGCCAATCGACTACAACCCTGTCGTAATGTTCAAAGAAAGTAGGGCGTTTCAGGATCTCTTCTTTTATATTCAGGGTATTCCTTAAGACCAGTGATATTTTATGTTTTGGTCTATCCGGATTAATCTTTGGCATCACGGATATATCTGCATCCTGAAGATTAACCTTGAATATTCTAACACTACCGCCAGCAATCGTGTTGTGCGTGTTTTTCCCTATTGAGGCTCTTACAATTTTTGGTGTGAATCCAACAGCCTTCATTTCAGATAAATCAGTTTCCAATTCCTTTATCGATGCTATTTTTCCTGTTTTTGTACCGATATGGAACTTTTGTGGATACCATTTATCATTAGATATAAGAACCGTATATTCATTATTGCCTTTATAACATGTAATCATACTTAACGCAGGATTTGCAGAAAATAGTTGAACAGATGAGAAAATATTGTTCAACAACACTTTTACGTGGTTTAAAACCGGAAAAGGTTTCGCTAAAACCTGTTCTTCCTGTGCCAGAGCCGGCAATTCGCATTGAGGCTGATCGGTAATGCCAAAAGGAGAAGCAAACACCGTAATCATTCCTTTGCCTGAATTCAATTCTACTGTTACTGGAATTGTATCACTCCATTGGATTACTTTTGCGCATGATGGATACTTTAACTGCAGCAGGTTATATTCTGCTGTTTCCTGTATCTTATCTCCATTGTATTCTATCTCCGATGCAGATGTATACGCTTTCTTCCCGACACAGATGCCTGCTATACCATTCGGCATATTTTTTAAAGATGCTGACGTGATAACAAGATGGCCGCCGTCTTTTACATACGTTTCGAGTTTGTCATTTATTTCAGAACTCCGTTGTATTTCATCTGCGATAATCAAAACAGGATATTGCTTTAATACCCATAACGGAGCATCGGTCATTAAACAGTCAGCAATATCTCCATACGGAGTTGGAGCAATAAACCCCCTTTCATCTTTATAGTAGGAAGCGTCTTGATATCCGGGATACAATAGGTCGAGTACACCGTCTGTAAAGTAGTTCGGCTTTTCGTAAGGTAGATTTCCCCACAATTTGTATGCCTGACGGGAATAAAGATGACGGGGAAATGTCCATCCGGAAAAGAAGTCTACCATTACAGCAACCGGCGTGTACATTATTCCCGGATCGCCGTATTTATCTACCCATTTGGCTGCACTCTGCTGAATTTTTCCAATTGGACTTAATTTTTCGTTGTCAACCCGCATGGATCCTTCAAATCCTACTGCTAGGCAGTCGTACATCAGATGGTTATACATCAGTCTTTTCAGCAGGCTGAGTGATGTCCCTTTCAAGGGGCCGCCACTGTTGTAGTCTTCATCGATGTTTGTAGCATCCTTATCGTATGTTTTAAACCCCCAACGGTTCCATACCGATGCGTTCCCAAACCAACTAACACCATATTGTTTTCCTGCTCCGCGAATAAATGAATAATAAATTTGTGAATTAGGTAATCCTTGAGCGGTTTCAGCTCCTATTAAGGCATAAACTCCTTCTTTTAAAAAATAATGGCCGAAGTTTAACGAAACAAGTGTAGACATTTTATTTCCGAGCTGATTACCCATCTCCTCGAAATGACGTTGAAAGTTTAAGTATTGTTGTTTTCGGTCTACCCCCATCGGATACATGCGTGGCGCGTAACTCCCGACATATCTCCCGTCCTGCTCGCCGTTGTCCATTCCCAACCACCTGTTGCCAAGTTCAGTTTCAAACAGGGATGAAATGCTGTCTGGCAATACAAACTGTCTCCAATAACCTCCGGGTCCGGAACCGGGGACATATCCCCAAAGATCGAATAAGTAAAGGCCCCTTCTTTTTATTTCACTTACAATTTCTTTGATGTTCTCTTGATAAATAAAAGGATACGACACCCATAAGATTTTACCCAGTTTGTCTTTATTGATCCACAAGTCCAATTTTTCATTATAATTTCCTGTTAAATCCCTTAGTGCGATAAATTCGGTTTTATTTTCGAAAAGTGAAGCGTCTGGCGATTGAACAAGGTGTCTTGAATAATCGGGATGTTCTGAAGGTGTCATGGGGTAAGGATAGATTTTTATGCTGTTTTGTCCATGCATGGTTGCAAAACATAATGTCCAAAAGAATATGGAAAACAAAACCGTTTTCATTTTGTGTGTTTTTAAATGTTTCAGCGTATTTTTATTAACATCATGATGTGGATAAGGTAAGATTGTTAAAGATGAAGAGGGTGTGTTAATGCACCCTCTTCAAGAAAGATTATTTACTTGTAATCAGTGTTCTGCGAGAGTTTCCCCTGATTTTTATCAATTTCTGATTGAGGTATGGGCCACAAATAGTTTTTATCTTCGAATTTATAAACAACAGGTGCGTCCTGCACTGCATTTAGAACAGTTTTGGCTGTTTTCCATCTTTTTAAATCAAAGTAGCGTTGCCCTTCAAAAGCCAACTCAATTCTACGTTCGTGGCGTATTCTCTTGCGCATGTCGTCTTTTGACAAACCGACAGGCAACGGCGGCATTCCTGCACGTGTGCGGATGGCATTTATAGAATTATACGCAAGGAGAGTGGGTCCATTCAGTTCGTTTTCAGCCTCGGCCAGCATCAACAATACATCTGCATAGCGCATAATTACCCAGTCTTGTTGGCTTAATGTGCTATATCCATAAGGAGGGGTGAGGTTCGATGATAAAAATTTAGCAAGTCCTGCTCCTGTTGGCTTTGCGTTTCCAGCGGTATATTCCGTACCGTTAATGACATATTTCTCGATGAAAACTGTTTTCGCTAAACGCGGGTCCCGGTTTGCCAAAGAAGCGTTGGTAAAAGTTTCAGTATCGAGGGTAAATTTACTTCCCGCTTTTTTCGGAAGCGCTGTGCCCGGTGTTCCGTCTTTCATCTCAAACTCTTCCATGAAATTTAGTAACGGGCTAACGACGAGCCAGTCGGCATACCACATATCGGCAGATGTTGTGGTGTTGGGAGCCAGGAATTTTATCGACATCATGATTTCTGGCGATGTTTCCTGTTTTACATCGATGAAGTTGTCTGAAAAATCCGGAGCCAGGGAGTAGCCTGTAATTTCGCTCAACACTGTTTTTGCTTCGGACATTTTACTGCTAATCATATTGCCGGCATCATCATAGGCGGTATAAAGAATCATACGCGCTTTGTAGGCTTTTGCTGCATTCCTTGTCCATCGGCCTTTTGCCCCGCTGTATGTGGCATCTTTTAGATTGGCAATTGCGAAATCGATGTCGTCCATCATAAATTTATATACTTCGGCTTGAGGCTTCTTTTCCTGATATTGTGTTTCGAGGGTCAACGGTTCACTTACAATCGGCACTTCTCCATAACCTCTGTAGAGATAACTGTAGTAGTATGCCCGTAGCATCCGTGCTTCAGCTTCGTATTGGGTTTTAACAGTACTGTCTAATCCGCTGAAGTCTTTCAATTTACTCAGAAAGATGTTGATTCGGGCAATATCTGCAAGTGCTCCTAAATAAACCTCTGAAACAAAACCCCCCGATGAGGGATCTATATTTCCCTGTACCATGTTTGTCGTTAATCCGTACTGTCCTTCGGCATGTTGCCCGTAACTGTTGTCGGTTAAGTTGTCCCAGCATGGAGTTGAGAATGACCACATATTGCGACGCATGCTGCCGTAGGTTGCAGTGAGGGCCAGATTAATGTCCTCCGGGGTTTTCCAAAAAGTTCCCGAAGAAGGCCTGTCGTTTGGATTTAAATCGAGATCCACACACGAGGAAAAGCCTATAACAATTATAATAAAGTAAATTAATTTTTTCATTGTTGTTCAGTTTTAAAATTCAACATTCACTCCAAAAGATACGATTTTGTTCTGAGGATATTGAACAAACCTTCCATCTCCGGCACGTTCCGGATCCAATCCCTTATATTTGGTAAAAGTAAGAAGATTGTCCCCGGAGAAGTACAGCCTTATTCTGTCAATGCTTACCTTAGAGGTGATGTTAGCAGGAATTATATACCCAACAGTGAGGTTCTTTAGCCTTAAGAACGAGGCGTCCTGCAAATACCAGGTACTGGCTCTTCTGTTGGGATTTGTACCGTCCCATCCATAATAGATTTTAGGGTAGAAGTTGGATGTGCCGGGTCCTGTCCAGCGGTTATTCACAAAATCCAGCGTGGGTGCAGCTCCCTGTATAAATGGCTCCAATCCCCAGCCGTCCGTGTAGATTCTTCTTCCCTCGACTCCCTGGAACAGGAATGACAAATCGAATCCTTTCCATGATGCGTTTCCGTTGAACGAGTATTCAAATTTTGGAAATCTACCGGGTACGGTTACGCGGTCATTGTTGTCGATGACGTTGTCCCCGTTCACATCGCGGTACTTGATATCACCGGGGCCAAAATTTCCGCTGAACTGAGTGGGCGAATTATCCACCTCTTCTTGTGTCTGGAAAATGCCGATGGCGTCAAGCATATAATATGAGTTGTAGGGTAAATTGTTTTCGCGAATAACATATCCATCAATCTCTCTTGCTCCAAACTTGATAAGCTTGTTCCTGAAAACGTCTACAAAGAAGCCCCCGCCATATTGCAGTCCCGACAAGGCACCCTGGTTAATCCTGTCATTGTACTGAACGGTAAGTTCATGGCCTGTATTCAGCATGTCACCGCTATTAACAAATGGGGCGCTTAATCCCAATGCCCCGGTAACCTGTGCTTGCCTTAAAATATCAAAGGTGTGTTTTCTGTACCAGTCATACGTAATGTTTAATTTTCCGAATAATTGCAAGTCGAGTCCGGCGTCTGCAACCGAGGTCGATTCCCATTTCAGCAATGAGTTTGCAAGAGCGGATTGAGCAACCCCAGGACTTAATACAGAATTGTCAAAGGCATAATCGCCGGTAAAGTTAAGTAAGTCTTGATAGGGATAGGGAAAATCTCCACCTATATTTTGATTCCCTAAAAGTCCGTAAGACGCTCTTATCTTTGCATTTGTCAACCAATTTATCTCTGCATTTTTAATAAAATCTTCTTCGGTTAATCTCCATCCTGCAGAGAACGAAGGGAAGAAGCCCCAACGAGTGTCTTTAGCTATTCTTGATGTGCCGTCATAACGAACATTAGCTTCAAATAGGTATTTCTCCATGTAGTTATAGTTAAACCTGCCGAAATAGGAGTTCAGCGCCCATTCTGTTGTATTTCCATTGGCGGTTTGGACAGCGGCAGTTCCTGCATTCAACTCTTGAAGATTGTTGGTTACATACTTTTGCCGATATCCCTGTAGAAACTGGTAGTTGTTATATTCCTGGCTATATCCCGCCTGTAATCCAAAATTGTGTGCTTGATCTATGTTGAAATCATATTTCAGGTAAGTAAAGAAATTTGTGTAATAATTTCGGTTATTGTGCGATATTAAGCCTTCACCACCCACGTCAAGTGTCCTTGCAAAGTTGCCGGAGTGATAGTCGTAAAGATTGACTATCGGACGCCAGTCTTTATAGGAAACATCACCTAGATTTACGGCCATTTTCGAATACCAGCTTAATCCTTTTGCTAATTTGATATCTGCCCATAGTTGTGATGATACATCGTAATTGGTCGTGGTTCTCATTACATCATTTTCCACGATGGCTACCATGTTTTTGTTATGGCTTTCAAAGTTGTACGCAGAATTCACATATCTTCCATCGGGTAAAAAGGGCATATATGTGGGGGCTTGCGACAAGGTTGACAAAAATGCATCATCATGGCTTTGCCGTGGATTTTTTTGATTTCCCTTTTCCATCGCAATATTTACTCCAACGGTGATCCAATCTTTCAAATCAGACTTTACATTTGTCCTGAAGTTGTATTTGTCAAATGTAAATCCTTTCATTGTTCCCGGCTGATCCACATATCCAAGCGTAATGTTATATGTGGTTCCCTTGTTTCCTCCGTTAAGCGATAAGCTGTGATTTTGAACAAAAGCTGAATTGAACATGTATCCCAGCCAATCGAAATTCGGGTATTTTACCCTGTCCGTTGCGTTCCGGTATGAGTTAATCATATCTTGTGTATATAAACCTGTAGATATCCCGGAATTAGCTTTGGCTTCGTTGGTTAACTCCATGTAGTCGGCGGAATTGGTGACTATATTTAACATTTTGGTCGGATTATGAACTCCAAAATTGGCGTTGTAGTTCACTTTAAAACCGCCGTCTTTTCCCGATTTAGTTGTAACAAGAACTACCCCATTGGCAGCACGTGCACCATAAATAGATGCAGATGCAGCATCCTTCAATACAGAAACACTCTCTATGTCGTTTGCGTTTAGCGTAGAAAGTGATCCCGGAACACCGTCAATTAACACCAAAGGATCAGAACCGGCACTGCTGTATGTACCTTGACCGCGAACTCTTATTTGAACGGATTCATTCCCCGGCTGTCCAAGTCCTTGTATAATTCGGACTCCAGGCATTTGTCCCTGAAGCATGGTTGCCGGATTGGTGACCGGCCGTTTTACCATTTCATCTCCGGTGACTGCCGAAACGGCTCCGGTTAAATTCACCTTCTTTTGTGTACCATACCCCACAACGATCACTTCGTCCAACAATTCCGTATCGGATGCCATAGTAACGTCGATACGGGAACGTCCGTTCACCGCAACGGTTTGTGATTTCATCCCTACATAACTGAACACCAGGTTTCCGTTTGAAGGTACGTTATTCAAAACGTAGTTCCCGTCAACATCAGTAGTGGTTCCGATGGTAGCATTACCTTCCACGATAATAGTTGCTCCGATCACCTCAAGTCCGGTATCGTCTTTCACGTTACCGCTAATGGTAATGTTTTGAGCAAACATTCCTAAGGATATTGTCCACAGCATGGCGAACAACAGGCCTTTCCATTTAGTAGTTGAATGTCTTTTTTTCATTCTGTTCTCATTTTAAAAATTAATACACATTTCATTAATCACACCTGTCAGATTTGATGTCCTTTAAATGATACCTTATTCTTTGATTTTTCCAGTAAAATCAAGGGGGCGCTTCTTCGTTTCTAAACTTTTCCTTTGTTCCCGCATAGGTAATTAGAGAGTCTCTGCAAAATTGCCTTTGAGTCTCTATTTATTAAGGATTTACAACTTGAATTAAGTCCTGTAAAATTTTCTCATAGCAGTAAGTATTTTTAAAAGACGTAAAGTATTACATAAACCATCCTGAACTGTACTGTGATGATGCAAAGGTAAATTGTTTTTTTGATATATTAGCAAAAATAAATATGTTTTATAGCATAAATAATGCTGAATTTAATATATAACCCCTGTTTTAATTAAATATACGTAGTCAATGAATTTTTAAGTTAAAAATATTTACTAAATATCGGCTAATTCTTCACGGTCAATTACTTCCCTACTTTTCAAACACATTCTGTTCCTATTGAATTCCGTTAACGCGGCGAAAAATAATTTGCTTTCCGTTGTTGATTGATTTTTTAAAAAGAACGTTTTCAAATTATAAAAAAATGAAATGCTTTACCGGTGTCTTTTCCCAAAACAGTAAAATATTCTTAACTTTACAAAAACAGATCTTTTAACACAAATGACACACTATTTTTTTACCGTGATGCCCCTGTTCGTTGTTTTCTTTTGGTTGATTCTCTTTTTGCTGGATTTCCGAAGAAACGATACTGCAAAGCGATTTCTCACACTCTTTTTAGGAGTCGCTTTGGTAAATTATCTTACACACTGGTTTTATTTCAACCACAACTATTCGGTTTATCGCTTGCTCGACAGCGTATGGGTGTTTACTTCCCTAGCGGTTTATCCGTTGTATTACTACTATATTCGTCTGTTGACCGAGGATTTGAAGCTTGACTGGAAGTGGGGATGGATATTGATCCCTGCAATTCTGCTCTCCTCCTTTTCCACTGTACTCTACCTGCTGATGAGTTCGGCTGAGCTTGATGTGTTCACACATGAGGTACTGTATCATAACCGGGAGTACAGGGTCGGTTACCCATTGCTTGTCCGTCTTCAAGTAATGAGGCTCGTCCTGTTCAAGGTGATTTTTGCCATGGAAGTTTTGCTGACCCTCTATTTCGGGCTTCGTCTGATCAGACTTTTCAACGAGAAAGTACACGCTTTCTATTCAAACGTGGAAAACAGGGAGATCTCCAAAATCAGGACGTTGTTGTTTTTTCTGGTTTTGACAGCCCTGATTTCTTTGGTATCCAATGTTGTGGGGAAGCATTTTTTTTCAGATCATCCCTCGCTTCTGGCCCTTCCCTCCCTTGCTCACTCGATGGCCCTTTTCGGTATCAGCTGTGTGGGTTACCGGCAACATTTTTCTATCCGTGACCTGTGTCAGGATCAGCAGGATGGGGAGTGCTGTTGTGGCGTTGAGTCGGAGAGTGAGGCAATGACCGGGATGGAATATGACCAGCTCCTATCGAAGCTGGAAACCCTTTTCGAGGAGGATCAGATCTTTAAAAACCCTGATCTGCGGTTGAACGATGTGGCCCAGGAGTTGGGAACCAACCGCACTTACCTGTCCAGGCTGATCCGCCACAGGCGGGACATGACCTTTTGCGATTTTGTGAACGATTACCGCGTTCGCTACGCCGAAGCAGTGCTCTCTTCACCGGAGCAGTTCCGCCTGACTATCGATGAGGTTGCTTTCAACTCCGGTTTTTCCGGGAGCAGCTCGTTCTACCGCGCTTTTGTCAAGAAGAACGGAATCCCACCCGGCAAATTCAGGAAACAGGTTTAGGGGTGCAAAAGCAACATTAATCGGCCGGGAGCTTATTTCCCCGAAAGGTGAAATACCTGAGTCCATAGTAGTCCGTGCTGTTTACCGGCATATCCCCGAAATTTCCGCTGCCAACAGTTCCATTAGCCGGAAGGATGCCGTAATAACCTCCGGGCTCGGGTGTGAAACGGAAGGTATGTTCATACAGCTCGAAATTATCATACACAACCCTGTTGTCCTCCCGTCGTGACATGCCCGATCCAATGTAACTTTGTCCGAAATCAACCTCCATGATCTTTTCTGTGGGTTTGAAGCCATACGGCATCCCGCTTTCCAAATAGCCGTATGGTACACCGCTGTATAGGATGGCTCCGATCTGCACCGGCTGCAACAGGTGGCGCATCACCTTGAACTTGCAATGAACCTGTGTGCTGTCGGCCGACAAGTTGACATCACTGGCATTGAGATCGCATAGGGGAGAGAAGTACCGCTCCCAGATGGGATCTCCTTCCAGCGTCAGCTCATCGGTCTCGTAGTTGAAGACACCTCCCAGCGTGGTGAGCGATCCCTTGATTTTGCTCTCGGTGTTGAGTGACATCTTCTGGGTCTGTTCAAAGACATCCCAGTAGTATCCCAACTTCATGCGTGCATCGGCACTGCAAAGCGCTTCCATCACGCCCCATACCTTGATGCCCGCATCTACCCTTACGCCTGCTGTGGTGTGCACGCTGCTCGACAGTTCTCCACCCGTGAAGGAGAGGCCATTCTCGCTGAACTTGGACGCCCGGGTGGTGCTGCGGGTTCTGAATCCCTCGTTGCTGTTGTAGGAGAATCCGAGATCCATCGCGGCACTGTAGCTCATACCTGCCCTGATCTCTACTTCTCCCCCCACACCGGCAACACCGTAAAAATGGATCACCGGTACAATGGTGAGCGGCGGCACGGGGATGGGGGCGAAATAGGCGGTTAGCAGGTGGAACGATTTGTCCACTGCATCGGCTTCCACCTGAACGGTCATATCGGCCGAAAGCTGGATGTCGGGCGATATGCTGGCATGGAAATAGTGCAGTTTCTTGTCGAAGATGCCTACCAGCAGCCGCATGCTGAGATCCATGCTGGCCGAAACCTCAATTTCGGAGTTGTCGCCAGGCTCCAGCGTAAAGCTCATGTTGCCGGAGGAATAGTTGTAGTTTTTTCTTCCACTGGCCCTTGTTGCAGGCATAGAAAGTTCAATTTGTGAACCGTTCCGGGTGAAGCTCACCGCTTCCCCGTCGGGCGTCTCCACCCGGCTGAGATAGGCCCCTAGTTCCAACTCAACACCACCCTCTCCATTGAGGGAGCCATCCTCGTTCCAGATCGGTTCTCCCAGCGAGAGCTCCTCAAATACCTCGGTGATATCGTTCACCGGTTCAGCCACCACGGCGATGTATTCGCTTTCCGGGTTGCCCACCGAGACGATTCTGCCGATATATCCTTCCGGGAACAATTTGGAGGGAGTATTGAAAAGCAATATCTCACCCATCCTGGGCTCAAATTCTTTTTTCACAGTCATAAAGAGGGTATGGGTCTCGAACTTCACCTCACCAACCCACTTGTCGTAGCTCGCCAGTCGGGCATCCACGATGTAATCCATCCTGTCAGCATCGACCAGGGTAGCATCCTCCTGCAGTTTATATTCCGCCTCGTCCGATGCGGTGACTGTCTCGCCCACCGGGTAGACCCTGCTGCGTTCAATCTTTTTTCCAGATGTCGTACCGATCGTCTTTATCACTTCCCTGCCGTCATCCATCACGAATTTCACCTCAAACCCTTTGGTATAATCGCGGGGAGGGATAAAGAGATAGAAATGGTGTAGGGTGCCATCGAGCTCTAGCCCTTCACCACAGTCTACGGTAAGGATGAGTGCCGGGCCGCTGCCGCTCTCCGGGAAGCGTGCTTCCGGGAGATCCTCGTTCCAGGCCACCGTGAAAGAACCACTAACCGGTCTCCCCGAGAGATCCCGGAAATGTACCTTGCGCAGACGGTCACCCTCAGTACCGCTGTAACCCACCTTGAGCAGCGCAAAGAGGTTGCGGAAGCCGATGCCCGACGCACTGCCCTTGCCGGCCATGAAGTTGGCCGGCCCGTAGGGTTGCGACACCCGCTCCTTGAGGGTATAAGGCTGTATGGCCGGGAAGGTGAGCGTCAACTCGCTGTTGTTGCCAATAGAAGTTCCCTCCCGATAGGGGTAATAGGCCGTCACCTCGCCCGTGGGCATGCTGTCTTCCGTCCTGAACCGGGCTTTTTTACCGTTTTCCAGGATGTCATCCACACCGGCAGTGAAGAGCAGGTTGCTTCCCCCTCTCTTGCCGAAGACGCCGATCCGGTCGTTCACCTCCCAACGGACTTCTGCCTTGATGCCGGGTTGATCAATCACTGCGGTTCGGGTCGTTTCTTCACCGTCAATGATGGTAGCTGTCAATACTCTGTCGCCGGGAGCTGCTCCCTGTTCAAAAGGCTCGTTGGTACATCCCAGTAGTGCGAGGCCAATCACCAGCAGGGATGATTTTATCAGGTTGTTTGTTTTATCTGTTCTCTTCATGATGCGGTGCTGTTTGTGGTTAATCCCATCCCGTGGGGTCATTGTAATCGTAATCATCATTGTCGGAAGCCTCTTCCGCCTCTTCTTCGTATACCCATAGTTTTCGAGTCAGCGTGCTGGCATAGACAATGATCTCCTGCTCCGGTCTCATCTGGGTGCTGTTGTTGGGCGTTGAGGTGATGGTGAACTGCGTATCGTTGATCTTATTCACCTGCAACCACTCTCCAACATATCCCAGGGTGAACTCGGTCACGTTGGTCATCACCGTGACCACGATGGTGCCGCCGTATGAAGGGAGGGGTATGTTGGTGTTCCCATGAGAGGAGAAGAGGTCGAGCTCCGGCAAAGGATCCTGGTAAACCGTGATGGAGGCGAGCGAGTCGCCCTCATTCCCATAGAGGGTGACCAAGGCTTGTCGGGGAATGTTGCCCGTCCAACTTTCATCAACGGTGATGTTAATGCCTTCGTCCGAAATTTTTTCAAGCTGGCACCAGGACTGATCAGAACGATAGCTCCAGCCGGTTACGTTGGTTTCAATCCCAATTCCGTTATTACCCCCCTGATAATTCATGATCACCTTATCGACAACCGGCCTGATGTAAGCCTCCTCGGGCTCTACGGCTGCATCTTGCGTCACCTCGATGGTCACCTTTTTGGCGGTTCCCTCAGCTGCAACGATTAGGATTGCTTTCTCCGGAGGGGCGAAAGCCTTGTTTTCAGTTGCAGTTACCGTGAAGTTGGAGGCTCCCTTGTTGACCGTGCACCAGCTCTTGCTGGATGTGACGCTCCAACTTTTGGCATTCGTTACGACTGTGATCTCCTTGCTTCCTCCTTCAGCGGCGAAGTGGATGGGTGAGGCGGATACCTCCAGGGTGATTGTCTTGTTTTCCCCTCCACCGGGGATTTCACCCTTGCCGCAACCGGGCAAAAAAAATAAAATCAAGGCCGCGACAGATAGTGCGAGTGTTGATGTATGCATATTATCTTACAGGTATTGATGCTTCATTTATTCAACGGCTGGCGCCGTAGCGTGGCAGCAAAAATAGTGTTAACCGGCCGGAGTTTTTTCCCAAATAGACAAAAAAATCTTTTGTTTTCACAAAAAAATGGACAAAACCGACAAAAATAGGGGCAAAAAAACAAGGCCGACTCAGTTGAGCGGCCTTGTTAAACAATATAAAAAATAGAGAATTAATAACCGGGATTCTGTTTCAATTCCGGGTTTTTGTCGAGAGCACCTTGCGGTATTGGTAAATACTTATTGTGTATCTTGAATTCGCGGTCTTCTACTTTTGAAGTACCGGTAACGACAGCTCGTTTGAATGGGTCGGGCTCCTGGTAGTTTATAGTGCCGGCTACCCTCGTTAACGGACCGTTCAGTACGGTTTCAGCCACCATTTTACCGTTGGCATCTTTCCAGCGGAGGATATCCGCTCTGCGAATACCTTCACCGGCCAGTTCAACGCCACGTTCGCGACGGATGAGTTCGCGTAGGGTTTCTTTTGTCCCGTATTTAGCCTTGTTCACTTCGGGCATTCCTGCTCGGTTACGAACCTGGTTGAGCAGGGTATAAACTGTTTCAGACGGACCGTTTAACTCATTTTCTGCTTCCGCATAAGACAGCAGTACTTCGGCATAGCGAAAAAGGATTACGCTGACATCGGTACTCCACATATTGTCATACTGCGATTTCGGAGCAAGATACTTTGCCCAGGTCAATGCCGTTTTGGAGGCGTTATTTGCGTCATCGGGGTCATTGGGGTTTTTATTGCCGCCAATGGTCTTATCCAGCGTGTTTATAATACCGCCTTGCCAATCCATACCCGGGTAGAGAACAGTCATGGCCATACGCGGATCACGGTTGGCAAACGGGTGTTTGGGATCGTATCCGCTGCCGGACTCGTCCTTGGTAAGCCCGTTACTCATTTCATAAGTGTCGACAAGGTTCTGAGTGGGAACCATTGACGACCAGCCTCCATCGGCGTTGTTGTACATGGCACCGATTACCCATTGTGAGTAGAGGCTTTTATCCCGCTGATAAGAAGCGATGATTTCTTTTGAGCCTTTCCCGGCAACGGTGAAAACATGAGCGTAGTTTTCGTCCAGTTCATATTGGCCTAAAGCAACGATGGCTTTGGCCGCGTCAATCGTTCGCTGATAGTCACCGTAATACAGTGCCGAACGCATCTTTAGCGCTAATGCGGTACCTTTGGCAATGGTGCCGCTTGAGGCCGGTTTGTCGCTTAATAATGGAATAGCCGCATCAATTTCGTCGAAGACATATTTTTTCACTTCTTCTTCCGACTTGCGGGGTACTTTCGCTTCATCGGCCGTTGCGTATGAGTCGATGATGGGGAAACCGCCATAGAGCCTGTTTCTCTCGTAATACTGATAGGCCCGGATTGTTTTTACCTGCCCGATCATATCGTTCTTTACTTTTTCATCGGCAAATTGAATCGGCTCTATATTTGTCAGGAAGTCATTGCAGCGGCGAATGGTAGTGAAGCGATAAAAATCAGCCACCGCATTGCTGGCGGTCATACCGCCGTTTCCTATGTTTCTCCATCCTTCGTGGATGTGGAAGTTATATCCGAAATCGGAAGCACAATCCCAGTAAAGGAGATTTTCGTCGCTAAACCATCCGTCGTAGCACCCGATCAAAAATTTCTGGGCGTCCGCTTCGGTTTTCCAGGTCGTACTCGGTGACAAGGCATCGTGCGGCGCGGTATCTAAAAAACCTTCGCAAGATGTTGCTCCGGCCAGTGCCGCAACAGCTAGCATATAGATTACTATTTTTTTCATATTTTATTTTTTCGTTTTTAAATGGGTCATACATATTAAAAAGAGATGCTTACGCCAAGAGCATGGGTTTGCGTGAGAGGAAAGCTCGATGCACGTTCGCTCGAGATTTCCGGATCAACATTAACCAGCATGTTGTGGAGCGTGAAAAGATTTTCCGACGAAAAATAAACACGCATATTCTCAATGCCTATGGGGTTTACAACGCCTTTAGGCAATGTGTAACCGATTTGCAGGTTTTTCATACGTACGTAGCTGGCGTTCTGGATCCAGAATGATGACATTACTTGCGATGAAATGCTGGGCGACGTGTTTGAATAGGCAATGCGCGGCATTTTAGCATTTTTGTTTTCGGGAGTCCAGGCGTTTAACCATGCTGTTGCGGGATGTGAATCATCACCGTCGAAAAAACCGGTTACTTCCTGGTTGATCATGCGGTAAACACCGGCTGCACCCGTGAATATCATGGAAAGATCAAAATTCTTATAACCTGCTGTAAGGTTCAGCCCGAACGTTACGGACGGGTCTTTGGAACCGATAAGGGTACGGTCATCAGCGTTCATTTTCCCGTCGTTGTTTGTATCCTGATAAATAAGGTCTCCTCCTTTGAATTTCCGGTTTCCGAACGGATAGCCTGCCTGAGTGGAATACTTGTCCATCCATGCCTGGGCAGCCTGGTCTGAATCAAAGAATCCGTCGGCTTTATAGGCGTAGTATGAATTGAGGCGTTCGCCTACTATACGTCGGATATTGCCATTGTTGGGATCATTCATCTGTTGCACTCCTCCTAAATCAAGGATCTCGTTGCGGTTGTACGCAGCATTACCGGTTGCTCCAAACGACCAGTCGCCCCACTTATTGGTGTAGCTCAGCATCACCTCAATTCCCCGGTTCACCATAGAGCCTACATTGTCTTTGTATGCATCTAGCGCAAATTCATTAGGAACGGGTACATCCATAATAATTCCGTTGGTTTTTCTGTCGTAATAATCAACCGTCAGGTTTATCTTGTTATTAAGGGTTGCATCTAATCCTACGCCCCAGGTGCGAGCTTTTTCCCAGGTGATGGTGGGCAATTTATACCCTTTCTGGTAATATCCCGATTGCAGCGAACCTCCCAGTAAATATTTTGCATCCAGGTTGTAGGTGTTCATCCACGGATAATAATCATCCAGAGCATCCTGATTACCCAGTAACCCCCAAGACGCACGAATCTTAAGGTTGTCCAGCCATCCTTGCGTACCTTCCATGAAGGATTCCTCGCTCAGGCGCCAGGCTCCGGAGAAAGATGGGAAATATCCCCAACGGTAATCCGGCGCAAAACGTGAAGAGGCATCGGCGCGGACATTAGCTTCGAGTAAATATTTACCGGCAAAGTCGTAATTGACGCGGCCAAACCACGAGAGCATAGCCAGCTCTCGGGAATTACCCCAGTTTTTTTGTGATGCGGCGTCTCCGGCATCCATGTCTGTAAGGTCGTTGGAAGGGAATTTTTCGCGGTAAGCCCTGCTGTATGAGTAGTTGTATTTTTCAGTGTGCCAACCACCCATGGCTTTCAGGCTGTGTAATCCGAACTGTTTGTCGTAATTTAGAATAGCGTCAAAAGTGGTGCGGTTCCAGTTGTAATAGCGTTCATCCAGGTGGTTGGGCTCGGTTTCTTTGTTGGGGTTATAGCGAATGTATTTTTGGAAATAACGACTATGTCGCGAATTGCTCACGTGCGAAAGAGTACCTGTGGCAGTTAAACCATCCACAATTTTATAGTCGGCCCCCAGTGTACCGGTGAAGTTCTGGTTCAGCCGTTCAACGGTCTGTTTGGCATCAAGCCAGGCTATGGGGTTTCCGTCGGAAATCGTTCCGTAGGTTCCGTCGGGATTGCGGTTCACAATCCACGGGGCAATACGGTTTAGCTGACGGATAATCTGATCGGAACTCCCACCTTCGTTCGAAGAACTTCCACCTGCGTATGATGAAACGGGATCGGCATAGTCGTTTTTAATGTAAGCCAGATTCAACCGTACCCCCAGGCGAGAGTTGACCTGCATATCCATATTGGTACGCCCGTTGAACTGTTGCCTTTGGGCGTTGGGCAAAATTCCCTTTTGGTCGAGATAACCCACCGATGCCATATATTTAACATCGTCCGTCCCTCCGCCTATATTAACGTTGTGCGAGTGTTGCAGCCCGGTGCGATAAGCCTCGTCATACCAGTCGGTATTCGGATAAGCCGGGTCCGTGCCGTCTTTGAATTTTTGGATGGCTTCGGCTGAGAAACGGGGTTGTAGCCCGGCTTCTTCCATGGCTTTGTTGTAGAGGCGTGCATAGTCGTAAGAATCGATGCGTTTGATCATTTCGGTGGGATACTGCAAACCCATATATCCGTTATAGGTGATACGTGGTTTCCCTGTCTTGCCCCGTTTGGTGGTAATAAGAATAACCCCGTTTGAGGCTTTGGACCCATAAATGGCTGCGGACGCGGCATCTTTCAATACGGAGATACTTTCGATGTCGTTGGGGTCGACCGAGTTCATGGTACCCGTTTCGATTCCGTCCACTAGTATGTACGGATCGGCTTTGTTTAAGGTCCCCACGCCACGTACCCGAATGGTCGCTTCGTCTTGTCCCGGACGTCCTTGTCCCGATGTAACCATAACACCTGGCATCAGCCCCTGTAGAGCTGAGGATACGTTTGGGACAGGCCGGCTTTCCAGTACTTTATTGTCGATTTGTGCCACCGACCCCGTAAGGTTTACTTTTCGTTGTGTGCCAAAACCCACAACCACCACTTCTTCCAATAACTCCGTATCCGATGCCATAGTAATATCGATACGGGAACGTCCGTTAACCGCAACGGTTTGCGATTTCATCCCTACATAACTGAACACCAGATTGCCGTTAGAAGGTACGTTATTCAGAACGTAGTTTCCGTCAATATCGGTAGTGGTGCCCAAGGTAGCATTACCTTCCACGATAATTGTTGCTCCGATTACCTCAAGTCCGGTATCGTCTTTCACGTTACCACTAACGGTAATGTTTTGAGCAAACATTCCTAGGGATATTGTCCACAGCATGGCGAACAACAGGCCCTTCCATTTACTAGTTGAATGTCTTTCTTTCATTCTGTTCTCATTTTTAAATTAATACTCATAATTGTACAATCCTTAGGGTTATAAGATTGTTTGTGGCAAAAAGCCGGTTATGCCGTTCTGTCCTTTTCAGGAAGCGGCATAACCATTAGGCCAAACATTGTTCAAATGTTTAGTGTATAAATTGGTGGGGTTGAAATCAATAATTGTGGCCTTCTTGTCTTTTTTCTAACAGCAAAGAGCGGTTAAGGGGAGAAAAGGATTAGTTCTTTACAAACGCGTGCCTGAATCCTTTTACATCATTCCAGTGCCCCCGCGTGAAGTCGGGAACCGCTACCGGGGCAGAGTTGTTTTCGAGCGATAAAGCCGTAAGAGGGGCTAGGCTGCACCATTCTGCCAGGTCGTATACGTCCATGTCCAGTGGAAGTCCGTTTTGCAGGCAGTAGACCAGGCGATAATCCATGATAAAGTCCATTCCTCCGTGTCCGCCTACTTTTTTGGCAGTCTCTTCGAGTTCGATGTGAATCGGATGTTTGTACTTATCCATCAGTACTTTTTTAACTTCATCCGACACATAAGAGTGAGCGGACAGGTTTTCGTGGTTGGGGACAGTGCCGGCTTCAACAGCATCGGCTTTAAGGGCATAACCTTCATTCGGATATTTATTCGCAAATCCGTTGGTCCCCTGTACCTGATACATACGGCTGTATGGACGAGGAGAGGCAACATCGTGTTGAATATGGATGGTTTTCCCGTTTTCGGTACGAATCATAGTCATGGTGTGTTGTCCGTTTTTGAAATCGGGTGCTTCCTCACCTCGCTTTTCTTTCAGGTAGGCGGGGATGCTTACCGGCTTGCTGTCCATAGCCACCAAGTAGTTCATTTTATCGCCTCGGTGGATGTCGAGAACCTGACAGGCAGGGCCCATTCCGTGCGTAGCGTAAATGTCTCCCCGGTGTGTTTTGTTATATTCCATGCGCCAGTCGTTTTCGTAAGAATCCCAAAAATCTTCCAGTTGATGGATATAAGCGCCTTCAGCGTAGAGGATGTCTCCAAGAACACCTTGTTGCGCCATGTTGAGTGTGGTCAGTTCAAAGAAATCATACACGCAGTTTTCGAGTTGCATGCAATGTTTCTGGGTACGTTCTGCCGTGTTGACAACGTCCCAGATTTCCTCCAGGGTCATGGCAGCCGGTACTTCACAAGCTACGTGTTTCCCTTGCTCCATAGCGTAGATCATCATCTGAGCGTGACGTTTCCAGTCCGTAGCTATGTAAACCAGATCGATGTCGTCCCTTTGGCAAAGTTCTTTCCAGGCGTCCTCGCTTCCGCTGTATGCTGCAGCACGGGGCACCCCCGCTTTGTCGAGAATTTGTTGGGATTTTTCAACCCTGTCGGGATGAAGGTCGCACAGTGCGACAATTTTTGCTCCCGGTATATGGGTGAATCGTTGTACGGCACCCGGGCCACGCATTCCCAGCCCGATAAACCCTACACGGACGGTATCCATTTTGGGTGAGGTCAACCCCACCACATGCTTTTGTCCGGCAGGGCGAGCCGAAACGTTGGTTTCGATGGGTTGAAAAGTCTCCGCCGTTTTTCCTTTTTGCGAACCGGTATTACAGGATGCAAAAAGAACGGTTGTGATGATGGATAAATAGATCAGCTTCTTCATAATTTAAATATTTTAATTAATCCAGGGGATGTTTATAAGAAAATATACCCGAAGTTGGGGTTGATACATTAAAAAAGCAAAAAAGCAAATGCTTTAAAGTGCAAAAATAGTGTATTTTTACCACTTTTTAATAATCCTTTAATATGTTATATAACATATCCTCTTTCAGCCCAAAATTCTCCTTCTGTTTGTCCGTAAACCGTAAATGCAGATAACGGTGAAGCAGATAAATGGCAAAACAAACGATGCGTTCACGGCGGGTAGCCAGGCCACGGTGCCCAGATCAATTATGGATCCCTGCAGGGGCGGCATCAATGCTCCGCCGACGATAGCCATAACAAGGCCTGCAGCTCCCAGCGTTGAGTCATCGCCCAGCCCCTTGAGCGCGATCCCGTAAATAGTCGGGAACATCAGCGACATGAAAACGGAGGTGGCTACCAGGCAATACAAACCGGTCATCCCGCCGATGAAGATAACCCCCAGGGTGGTAGCCATGGCCCCCGCTGCAAACAGGGTCAGCATAAGTGATGGCCTGAGGTACTTCATCAGGTAAGTGCTGATAAAGCGGCTCGTCAGGAACAGGGACATGGCGAGGATGTTCCAGCGCTGGCCTACGGCTTTCGGTATACCGATGTTCTCGGCGTATTGAATAATAAATGTCCAGCACATGATTTGTGCCGCTACATAGAAGAATTGTGTGAGAACCCCCTCGCGGTAATTGTGGTTCCGGAGTAATCTCCTGGCTGAATCTATGGCACGGATATTTTTCGCCTCTGCCGATTGGGTCCTGGGCATTTTAGTCAAAGCGATAATGACGAAGACCAGCAAAACGACCCCGCCGATGATCACATACGGATTGCGGATGATTTCAAGGTCGTGCGTCCGGATAACTGCCTTTTCAGCTTCACCTAATGAATGGAAGATAAGGTTGCCTGCCGCATCGCGTTTCTCCGAGTCAAGGGACGTAAGCACGTAATTCGATGCTACAGTCATGCCTAACAATGAGCCCATCGGGTTAAACGATTGGGCAAAGTTCAGCCTGCGTGTAGAAGTAGCTTCATCACCCATCGAAATGATGTACGGATTGGCGGTTGTTTCCAAAAAAGCCAGTCCGAAAGTCAGGATATAGAGCGACAGCAGGAAAAACGTGAATTGTTCGAACTGGGCCGCGGGGATAAATAAAAATGCCCCAATGGCATACAGGGCCAATCCCAGAAGTATGCCTTTCTTGTAACTGAACCGCCTGACGAATAATGCTGCAGGGATGGCCATGGTGCCGTAGCCGCCGTAAAACGCAAATTGCACCAATGCCGCTTCCGAAACCGGAATCTCCATAATGGTTTGAAAAGCAGCCACCATGGGATTGGTGATGTCGTTGGCAAACCCCCACAGGGCAAATAAACTGGTGATAAGTATAAAGGGGACGAGGTATTTTTTCTCAATAACCGCCGGTTTGGAAGGTGACGTACTGTGTTTCATCTGACCACTCCTTTTTTTAAGATGATATTGGCATAAAGCGCCTCTTCGCCGGAAGCGATTACGGCAAAAGATGTTTTTGCCCTGTTGTAAAAAGCAAACCGTTCCAGGTGGCCGATAGAGAAAGGTTCACCCGAAGCACTCAAAATCTCTTTGTATTCTTCCCATATATCCGGTTTATAATCGTCGCCGGGAGTTACTTCCATCAGAAAAACCGAATGTTCGGAATAAGGGTCTAATGGGAAAAGCTCAAGAATGGCTTTCAGTAAGACAGCACCGGAGAGCCCGTCAGCCCTGATGACGTTGGTTGAAAGGCTGCAGCCCGGAAAATTGGCGTCACCAAGAACGATCTCATCGCCATGCCCCATCTCCATGAGGGCTTTTACCAGCTGAGGCGATAGCACTTTGGGTATTTTTTTGAGCATAGTTATTGCAAATCTTATTTGTAAATGGGGCCAAAGGTGGCGCAGGCGCGGTAGTCGGCACCTTCCTTATCCATTCCCAATGCATTCCATGCTGCGGGGCGGAATATCTCGTCTTCTTCCACGTTGTGCATACACACCGGAATGCGAAGAATGGAGGCCAGCGTGATCAGGTCCTGTCCGATGTGTCCGTAGCTGATGGCCCCGTGGTTTGCTCCCCAGTTGTTCATTACCGAGTAGACATCCTTGAAGGCCGGTTTGCTGGTCAGCCTGGGGACGAACCAGGTGGTGGGCCAGGTCTGGTCGGTGCGTTCGTTGAGCGTTTTATGAATCTCCGGATCGATCTCCACGGTCCATCCTTCGGCTATTTGCAACACCGGACCGACACCTTTTACCAGGTTTAAGCGTGACATGGTAACGGGCATCCCGCCTTCCGAGAGGAAATTGGAAGAGTAGCCTCCGCCGCGGAAATAATCGCGGTTTGCTGGACACCAGCGCGTGGCCGCCAGACAGTCCTCTACCTCTTTTTCGTTGATTTCCCAGAACGGTTTCATGGCCGGTTTGCCCTCTTTCCGTTGTTTTCCGGTCGCGTCGAGCGTGGTGGCGCCGGAGTTGATGAGGTGAATGATTCCGTCTTTGGCTTTTCCGGTAAGCTCTTTTCCCGTAACCCGTTTCACTGCCGCAGGACTCCAGTACGTGCGTACATCGGAGAAGATCTGGGAAGTGTTGGTCAGAAGATGTCCAAACAACATGGCCACGCCGTTACAGGCATCGTTTTCGGTAGCTACCACATAGGCTTCACGAATTCCGTTCCAGTCAAAAGATGAACAGAGCAGGGCTTCGGAGAAGTCGCCGTTCGGTTTATAGTCGGTCCACTGGCGTTGTCCTTGAAAACCGGCGGCAATAGCGTTGTGTCCGATGGCCTCTTCTTTGAATCCCATCTCCTTGAGACTGGGGTTTCCGGTCATCAAGTCGCGGATGATAAGGGTCATCTTTACCACAAATTCCCAATCAGCATCTTTTTCGGCACGGTTCTTTACTTTTTCAGCCCGGTTGAGGTCTTCGGCTTCGTTCGGGACACAATATTTTCTTGTCCATGCCATTGCTTTGGCATACTCTTCCCGGTCGTAAATTCCTTCTTCCATGCGACGAAGAATTTCGATGGATTCCACTTGTTCGTTTCTCATCCCCAGGTATTCCTGGAAGAAATCGGGATTGACAATGGAACCGGCAATACCCATAGATACATTTCCTATCGATAGGTAGGATTTTCCGCGCATGGTGGCGACAGCCTGCGCTCCGCGGGCAAAGCGCAGCAGCTTTTCAGCCACGTCATCGGGAATGGAATTGTCGTCCAGGTCTTGCACGTCGCGCCCGTAAATACCAAAGGCAGGCAACCCTTTTTGGGCGTGAGCCGCCAGAACGGCTGCCAGGTACACCGCTCCCGGACGTTCAGTTCCGTTGAAACCCCATACTGCCTTGGGGTAATGCGGGTTCATGTCCATGGTTTCGGATCCGTAGCACCAGCACGATGTAACAGTTATGGTGGATCCTACGCCCTCACGTTCAAATTTTTCGGCACAGGCAGCACTTTCGCCCACCCGTCCAATAGTTGTGTCGGCGATTACACATTCAACGGGACTTCCATCACCGTTTTTTAAGGTTGAACTTATCAGGTTGGCAACGGCCTTTGCCAGGTTCATTGTTTTTTCCTCGAGGCTCTCTCTGACGCCTCCTTGTCTCCCGTCGATGGCGGGACGAATACCGATTTTTGGATAAGTTTTCATAGCGTTTTTATTTTTTTAATGATTCGTTTGTGCAAATTTAAGTTGTAGTATGAACAGTGCTGATGTTGCAGGAAAAAAATTAATAGGACCCTCTCTTGATGATTTTTGTCGGAAGATAACGGGTAATGGGATTGCCGGTTATCACGAAATCGGCAGCTAGGTTGCCCATCTCCTCCCAGTCGATGCTGATGGCCGCAATTCCGTTTTCAATCACTTCGTAAAAAGGGTTGTTGTTATAACCGATAATCCCGAACTGTCTGCCCACGGTCAGCTTGTCGGCTTTGCTCCTTTTGATGACCTCTACCACATCGGTCTGCTTGATAATGATGTATAATGTGCCCTCCACAACAGGCGTTTGAGGTGTGAAAGATTCGATGATTTCAAATTCGAAATTGTTGTCCGTACAGAACCGGATAAAATAGTCTTTGCTGCTTTGCGGATGCTTGTGTCGTTTATCGAACAGGAAAACAATTTTTTTGTATTTTTTGAAATCAAGTTTTGCTTGATCCAAGGCATCGTAAAAAGCCCGGTCAAAGTCCTGGCAGACGTACGACAGTCCTTCCTTGTTAAAACTGCCGAAATCGAGCAGCAGTAATTTTTTGGGATTGATTTTTGACAACGACTCTGCCAGCACATCGTTGCTATAATTCATAATCAGGTATTTGTTGTACATGCCGTAAGATTCCCGAACAATGTTGTTGAAAAGGTTCTCGTTGTATTGATGGAACCAGAGGTCGATTTTATGGTTTGAAGGCAGCTTGGATACCAGCGCATTATACAACACGTCTTTGAACGGTGTGTATTCATCAAGGATGAGCAGCACGTTTTTTACCCGGTAGCTTACGTAGTAGTTTTTCCCGTGGATGGATTCGATGAGCCCACGTGCTCTCAGGTCATTGAAGGCTTTGAAAACGGTATCGCGGGATATGTTGTGCTGTCGGCTTAACGTGTTGATCGATGGTAGTTTATCTCCGGGCATCAGTTCGCTCATCGATATGGCCCGTTGGATGTGATCTGCTAATTGCTTTACTTTCGTATTCTTGTTGTTGAATTCCAATTCCATGATAAACTAGTGTGCTGTTCTGTTCTGATCACAAAGGTATTTTTTATTTATTGATTTTCGCTTTAAGCTCATATGTTTTATAACATAAATAGTTAATCACCTGTTTTCAAACGAAAGATTCAGCTGCAATAAAAAAACCGGCAAGGCTCTTCACAGAGTCTTACCGGCCATGGAAAATCAAAAAGTCATATAAGAAATAGAACTAATTAAGTTATGGTTATTTAATAGTATTCGTTCGATGCAACAACCGGTATGGGTGTTTCAGCGATTTTGTTTAGCAACGCAGCCTGGTTGTACCTGTAAACCACGTTGTAGGTTTTCACTTCATCCCCGTTTCTTGCTTTAACCGCTAATTGAACAGAGTCGGTATTTGCTCTTTGAAGCGGTTTCAGGTCGAAACACACAAATCCTTCGTAAAACCTCGGGCTTGAACTGCCATAAGCGTTGTGTCGGAATTCCAGTTCAAGAGTGTCGGGGACACTATTCGGATACAGCGAGTCGGCCACCAGGTTGATAGCGTGAGGCCTGATCCCTCCGTAATTGAACATAAAATCGATATTCAGGTAGTCGTTTCCTACCCATGCTTCGTTTATTTTTACCGGATCATGCCCTATGCTGTCGGCGTTTTGCGACGTTTGTTCGATGACCTTTTTAGTAAGAATATTCCAGATGTCGTTTACTTTCACGTAATGATCATATCCGCCCTGTTCATCCGATAAGGTGGTGTAATTCACAAATACCCTCTGGTAGTTCCCCACTGGCAGGTAGTGTACATCCGTTGCAGCCGGCCAGAGTTGCTTGCCGTTGTCGAGCATTAGCATGTATCCGTTCTCTCCCATGGGAATGACCGTAGCAATGTCAATATGAAATTCGCCCAGCGAATGTTCGTCTTTCTTGTTGCACGATGCAACTGTAAGTAAAACGATAAAAAAAACAAATCCCCACGCGGTATCTTTCATATAATTCTTTACTTCTATATACATAGATGCAAAAAAGAAAAAAACGCTGCATGAAAACCTTGGATTTTTTTGTTTTTAACTCTATTTAACTTTTTGGTAAAGTTTGTCAATAAGATCGGCGCGATTAAGCCGTTTCAACTCTGCTATTAATTTCTTCCGGTTGTTCTTGTCGTACCAGAAAAAAAATTGTCGTTGACTTTCTTTTTGTGAAGGGGATTTTGCGGTGTAAACCTTTTCGAGCGAATAAGGGTGGTAGCCTGTGTAATAGATCTCTGTAGCCAGTGTCATGGGCGAGGGTGTGAAGTCCTGTATTTGCTCCAGTTTGAAATTCAGGTTTTTAGTAATAGCGGCAAGTTCTGCCATATCTTCTTCTGTGCAACCCGGGTGTGAGGAAATGAAATAAGGGATCAATTGCTGATTCAGGTTCTGCTTGTTGTTTTCAGCATCGAAAATCTTTTTGAATTGATAAAACAGGCCGAACGAAGGCTTACGCATCACGTTGAGCGTCCGGTCTGCCGTATGTTCGGGAGCGACTTTGAGCCTGCCGGATACGTGGTTTACAATCAACTCTTTTGTGTATTCTTCGGCGGCTTTGTTGGCACTTTCGTCTTTTCCCCTATGCAGCAGCATGTCGTAACGGATCCCGCTTCCGATAAACGATTTTTTCACCATCGGCAGGTTGTCCACAGAGCGATAGATGTCGAGCAGTGGAGCGTGATTGGTATTGAGATTTGGGCAAATACCGGGATGGATGCACGACGGGCGTCTGCACTTTTCACAAACCGACAGGTCTTTGCCCTGCATTTTGTACATGTTTGCCGACGGCCCTCCCAAATCGCTTATGCATCCTTTGAATCCGGGCATTTCGGTGATTTTCCCGACTTCCCGGAGAATCGATTCTTTTGATCGCGATGCGATAAACTTTCCCTGGTGTGCCGAGATGGTACAAAAAGCACATCCTCCAAAACAACCCCGGTGCAGGTTTACTGAAAACTTGATCATTTCGTAAGCCGCAATGTGTTTGTTTTTGTACTTGGGATGAGGCAAGCGGGTGTATGGTAAATCAAAAGATGCATCAATTTCCTCTTCCGTCATCGGGGGAAAAGGTGGATTCACAACCAGCGTCTTATTGTCCACATCCTGTAAGATACGCGATGCGTGCAACGCGTTGGACTGCTCTTCCACAATACGAAAGTTTTTTGCCTGTTTCAGCCTGTCTTCCAGGCATTCTTCATGAGAGAATAACCGGATCTCGTCTTTAAATGAATTTTCAGGAACATTGTCTTTTCCCGCAAGGAAAGCTGTCTGGGGCACATGCCGCATTTCGGCAATCGTTTTTCCGTTTTGCATTTCCCGGACCACGCGGGTAATCGGCAGTTCGCCCATGCCGTAAACCAGCAAGTCGGCGTTGGTGCCTGCCAGTATCGTTTTATGCAGAGAATCACTCCAGTAATCGTAATGCGAAACCCGGCGGAGGGAAGCTTCCACACCTCCGATAATCAGCGGAATGTCGGGATAGAGTTCTTTCAGGATGTTGGAATAGATCGTTACGGCCCGGTCGGGGCGCATATCCGACCTCCCGTCGGGTGTGTAGGCATCCTGCGATCGTAAGCGTTTATTGGCGGTGTATCGGTTGATCATCGAGTCCATAACGCCGGCGGTTACGGCAAAAAACATCCGGGGAAGCCCCAGTTTTTTAAAGTCCCGCAAATCGTCCCTCCAGTTCGGTTGGGGAATAATGGCTACGCGCAACCCCAATCGTTCCAACAGTCGTCCAATCACCGCCGTCCCAAACGAAGGATGATCGATGTAGGCATCTCCCGAAAAGAGGATCACGTCCGCCTGGTCCCACCCGAGAAGATCCATCTCTTTTTTGGTGGTGGGTAGGAAGTGTGCCGATGGATAGGGTTGGCTTTCCATCCGTTAAAAGGGTTTGTGTTTCCTGGGTCTCTCTTCTCCCATCTTCTCGCTCAGCACGGTTGCCCTGTCCACCGCGAGGTGGATGTTTGAACAGATGTTCTCTTTTCCGATAATATCCGGTATTTTGGAGTTTTCGACTTTTGCCCTGACATTGCCATTCACTCCCGAAAGAATAACCTGAATTTTTTCTCTCCGGGAGTTTTTGCAGAGATTTTGGAGGTTGTTCAGCCCCGTAGCATCGATAAACGGCACCTTGCGCATCCGGATAATCCGGATCTGTGCCCTTTCTCCGATTTCGCGCATAACATCGTCAAACTTATTGGCTACCCCAAAGAAAAAAGGCCCGTCAATTTCATACACTTCCACGCCTTTAGGCAGGTGCAAGACTTCGTCCTGCAAGTTCCCGGAATGAGACTCAATCTCTTTTGAGATGTCAATCTTTCCGGTTGTTACCGACACTTGAGTGCTTTCGTTCATACGCTTCAAAAACAAGAAGATGGCAAGCAATAGCCCTACTTCAATGGCGATGGTCAGGTCGAATACTACCGTTAGAATAAACGTCGTCAGTAAAACGGCCAGCGTTCCTCCAGACTGTTTGACAAGTGAGCGGAACGTGCGCCATTCGCTCATGTTGTATGCCACCACAACCAGCACTCCGGCAAGGCAGGCCATAGGTATATGTTTGGTAAGATCACCCAAAAACAATAGAATCAGCAACAGAACCACTGCATGTATAACCCCTGCCACCGGAGAACGCCCACCGTTGTTGATGTTGGTCATTGTCCGGGCAATGGCTCCTGTAGCCGGGATCCCGCCAAAAAACGGGGTAACGATGTTGGCTACTCCCTGTGCAACCAGTTCCATGTTCGAGTTGTGCCGTTTACCGATCACGCCATCTGCAACGGTTGCAGACAACAGGGATTCAATAGCCCCCAGTATGGCAATGGTAAATGCTGAAGGAAACAGCATGCGGATACTTTCGAGATTGAACCCGATAGGATTCGGCTGAGGCAGTTGGCTGTTTATCTGAAACCTGTCGCCGATAGTTTCAATTCCGGTAATTCCAAAATAGTGCTTCATCACGAACACGATAACAGTCATCAAAACAATCGCTATCAGCGATCCGGGTATTTTCCTGGAAATTTTTGGAGTGAGAAAGATGATGGCCACACTCAACACGCCAATGCCTGTTGCCCACCAATTGATGGTTCCCAAATGTTGAAAATATACTTCCCATTTGGTAAAGAAATCGGAAGGGACCTTGGCTATGCTCAATCCAAACAAGTCTTTTATCTGCGTGGAGAAAATAGTAAGGGCAATACCACTGGTGAATCCAACGACAATGGGGTAGGGAATGAACTTGATGACAGTCCCGAGCTTGAGAACACCCATTAAAACCAGCATGGCTCCGGCAAGAACAGTAGCTATTGCCAGCCCGGTCACGCCAAACTGTTCCACAATTCCGTAAACAATAACAATAAATGCTCCTGTCGGGCCGCCAATTTGTACATGGCTTCCGCCGAGGAACGAAATAATAAATCCGGCAATGATGGCCGTTACGATACCTTTTTCCGGTGTGACACCGGAGGAGATTCCAAAAGCAATGGCCAGCGGCAATGCCACGATTCCTACGATAAGGCCTGCCATTAAATCGGAAATAAATTTCTCCCTGTTGTAGTTTTTTAACGATAAGAAAAGGATGGGTTTAAATTCTTTCAGAAAGATTTTTTGCATCTGTATATTCAATAATTGGCTGCAAAATTAACCATTTAAAGAATAAAAATGAAATAGTACGTGCGAAAAGTTAGAATGCACCCTGTTCCACAAGCACGCAGGCACGTTCCGTTAAGCGATCTTCGGCATAGGGGTTATACCTCTTTTTAAGGCTATTGCCGAACATGCTTGCAAACGCATTGTAAAAAAAAGCCTTGGCGCTTCCCATGTAGGCATCAATAATGTGGTAAGACGATGAGTTGGTCTCCCGATCAACCAGCTTCATCAAAAGTTGTCCTTGAGAACGGGTGAGTTTTTTCATTTTAGGGGTATAGGCCTCCATCAGGTACTTTTCCATCTGGTTCAGGTGACTCTGCCGTGCCTTGTCATCGGGCAGGGTTTCCATATACTCGTACGTTTCGGTAATGATTACGGCTATCTCCTTGGCATAGGGCAGGGTTTTCTTTACGTCGCGGATCAATTTTGTATATTGTAGCTGCTCCCTGTTGCTGCCGAAACGCAGGGGGGAATACTTGATGAAATCGTGTAAGCTCATGCAGGCAACCGTGTCGCCGTCAATCACCACTGCCGGATACACATTGGGCAACAGGTAGAGGGTCGTCCTTTGTTTTGCCGGAGAAGCGTTGTCGGCAAAGAAATCCTGCGCCTTGGCCTGGAAGGCAAGGGGCACGGTCAGGAGCAGCCATATTTGAACAAATCTTATCATAAATCCGGGACAAAAATAACATTATTGTTTTATTCGAGTACTTAAAATCACGTTAAGTGTAGTTAATTAACAATCCTGTTTATAGATTGTTAAGTAAATAATTTGGAAAAAACAGCTTAACCAGGGCCTTCTCGGGCAAAAAAGAGATCGCTTTTTACTCGATTTCCTTCAATTTGAATTACCTTTGAAGAACTAAAATCAGAAATTATGGCTTATTATCATTTGGGAGAGCTGGTTCACCATCAGGCGCAGAAATACAAAAACAGAACCTCGTTGAAGTTTTTATTATCAGATGGGCGATGGACACAAATGTCGTGGGAAGAGTTTTCGGAAAAAATAATGAAAACCGCTCAGGCAATGGCAGAGTTGCAGATCCAACCCGAAGATAATGTGGGGATTTATTCCCAGAATATGGCAAAATACCTTATTGCCGACTTTGCCGCCTACGCCAACCGCGCGGTTATGGCGCCCATGTATGCCACCTCATCGCCATCGCAGGTAGAATACATCGTAAACGATGCTCAGCTAAAGGTGATATTTGTAGGTGAACAGTTCCAATACAACAACGCATATAAAGTACAGCAGGAAAGTCCGGTCCTGAAAAAGATCATTGTCTTTGACAGGAATGTGGTGCTGAAACCCGAAGATAAAACTTCCATCTATTTTGATGATTTTATCACTACCGGAGATAATTCCGAATCGTTGGCGCTTGTTAATGCCCGGTTGCGTCAACTTAAAGGTTCCGATCTGGCAACCATCATTTATACGTCGGGAACAACCGGTGAGCCCAAGGGAGTTATGCTCACCCATGATAATTATATCCAGGCGTTCAAGATCCACGATGCGCGGCTAACCCAGTGCTCGGAGAAAGATGT
>JABNAD010000206.1_pt1 | contig 47126 bp, 45 predicted proteins | sample 7240381 | NCBI WGS metagenome assembly JABNAD01 (sample SAMN11332834, study PRJNA596920) | anaerobic digester metagenome | biome: digested sludge; isolation source: digested sewage sludge-derived enrichment culture grown on H2/CO2 | place: Germany: Goettingen
TAACGCTGCCGGCCATACCCTTTAAAATTATATTACTAAAATAAAACACATTTTTCTAAACTTTAAAACAATTAAAATACTTTATTTTATGTTAGAAATTATTTTTAACCCCATTTAAATTATCCAGGTGATTTAACACCTGTGATCCACTTCATAGTATCTATCATTTGGTAGTGCTATGAACGTGGAACCCCCTTTAATTAATATAATTTATTTTAAAACTGAAACTTAACTTCAAGATTTGAGGATCCATTTTTTTTATTCACTGATTTTTAATTATTAATTCACCAAGTATTCTGTAGATCAAATTTTAAATTAAGCCACTTACAGATACCTGCTATTTTCTTACCCTAATAAAAACACAAAATTTATATATCATAAAAATGTTAGGTTTACCTAATGGGGTTAGGTTTACCTAACACTTGTGATTTGAATTAGATTACCCAGTAGAATTATCAAATTTATCAAAATTATATATGGAAGGAATGGTAATGATCTCACTTACAAAACTCTCAGTAGGCGAAAATGCAGTTATAGTGGAAATAAAAGGCGGGCTTGGTTTCAAAAAACGTCTTGAATCTTTAAATTTAAGGAAAGGTAAATCTCTTCGTAAGATATCTTCAGCACCCTTCCATGGACCTGTTGTAATTGAAATTGGAGGATGTAAAATAGCCATAGGTCAGGGAATGGCTTCAAAGATACTGGTGGAGGTTGCCCATGAAAATACTTTTAATGGGTAATCCCAATGTGGGTAAAAGTGTTGTATTCTCAAGACTCACAGGTGTTCATGTAGTATCCTCAAACTACCCTGGAACAACCGTGGGTTACACCAAGGGAAAAATAAATGTTGGAACTGAAGAAGCAGACATGATGGATGTCCCGGGCACCTACTCATTAACTCCATCCTGCAAAGCTGAAGAAGTTGCAAGGGACATGTTCTTTGATGAAAAACCTGATCTCGTTGTGAATGTCCTTGATTCAACCAACCTTGAGCGAAACTTGTTTCTCACACTACAGATACTTGAGTCTGGAATTCCAACTGTGATAGTTCTCAACATGTGGGATGCAGCAAAGAGGAAAGGAGTTCACATAAATCTGGAGAAACTCACAAAATCACTTGGAGTTCCTGTTATACCTGCAACAGCAGTAACTGGTGAGGGAATAAATGAAACAGTATCCAAAATAAATGAAGTTTCAAAGGGTATGGATAGTTACAAGCCTAAGATCACTTCCATGAATGGTGATGAGAGATGGGCATTTATAGGCAATATCTTGGATGATGTTCAGAGAATAGAGCACAGACATCCAACCATACTTGAAAGGTTAGAAGACGCATCTGTACATCCAGTTTTTGGATTTGTCATTGCAGCCGTAGTTCTTTACATAACCCTGGAAGTTGTTGTGGGATTAAGCAACATGATGATAACCTACATCATGGATCCCTTCTACTACAACTACTACGGACCATTCGTAACCAATCTGATTTCAGGGTGGTTCCCAAACAGCATAGTACAGTCAATTCTTGTGGGAACAGGATACCAGGACGCAACATCCTTTGGAATCCTAACAACTGGTGTGTACGTGGAATTTGCAGTTGTACTGCCATACATACTGTTCTTCTACTTCATGCTGGGAGTTCTTGAGGATTTTGGATACCTTCCAAGACTCGCAGTGCTCATCGATAGTTTGATGCATAAAATAGGGCTTCACGGATACTCAGTAATACCAATAATACTCGGATTCGGTTGCAACTTCCCTGCAGTCATGTCAACAAGGATACTTGAGGGTAAACGTGAAAAATTCATAGCTGCAACATTGATAGCAATTTCAGTACCCTGCATGGCCCAAACCGCAGTTATAATTGGCCTTTTAGGCCCCTACGGTCTGCAGTACATTGCAATAGTTTATGGAACCCTCTTCTTAATATTCATATTTGTGGGAATGCTCCTTAACAGACTGATCAAGGGTGAAAGTCCTGAGGTGTTCCTTGAAATACCTCCATACAGAATCCCACACCTTAACACCCTCCTGAAAAAGACATGGTTCAGGGTTAAGGCTTTTGTAATTGAAGCTGTACCCTTTGTTTTCCTTGGAGTTCTTGCAATCAACCTCCTCTACATATTCGGTATTATGAATGTTATTATTGCAGCACTTTCCCCTGTACTTTCAAACCTCTTTGGACTTCCAAACGATGCAATAGGTGCCCTTGTAATGGGACTCTTAAGAAAGGATCTTGCAACTGCAATGCTTGCACCATTGAACCTTGGAATCAACCAGCTGGTTGTTGCATCAACAGTTCTTGCAGTGAGTTTTCCATGTATCGCAACCCTTGTTATCCTCCTGAAGGAAATTGGAATTAAAGATACTCTGAAAACACTTGCACTCATGATGGGCATGGCGCTGGTTGTTGGAACCATACTCCACCTTATACTTGGATAAAAAAAATCGATATTATATGGTGATCAAATGAAAATTCTTGATTTATTGAAAAGATCCCTTAAAAAAACCCTTAAACACGACTGTGAAAGTTGTGGAATGTGCAGTAATGACTCTGTTCATGTAAAATGGGTTACTAAAGAATCTGACAAGGACAGAGATGATGATGCAGAGGATGCTTCTGCAGATGAAGGGGAAAATAATTAAATAGAGAACAAGATAATGAATGAAGAGGAGGTTAATTAGATGAGCAGTTCTCTGAAACTTACCAAGAGTATTGAAGACTATCTGGAGGTCATGTACAACCTTCAAAAAAACAATGGAACCATAAAAGTTAAGGATATTGCATTGAATCTTAACGTTAAACCTCCGAGTGTTGTTGAAGCAATCAAAAAACTTTCTGAAAGTGAACTTGTCTCATACGAACGTTACGGAGATATAAATCTCACCAAAAAGGGGTTTGAGATAGCAGAGAATGTTATACACAAACATGATATAATTAAAAACTTTTTAAATATCCTAGGTGTAGATATGGATACTGCAGATGAAGAAGCATGTGCAATGGAACATATTTTGAATTCTTCAACCATAAACAAACTTAAAAAATTTGCAGATTTCGCGAAGATGTATCCTGAAGCTCCAAATTTTTTTGAATCATTCCATCACTACGAGAAATATGGAGAATTACCTGATAATGATTGATTCAGATTTCAAAATCTATTTCAATCCTCATTTTTATTAATCCCCTATTTTAAACAACTTTTTATCAATACCTTATTGAAACAACTCTTTTAATAAAAATAAAAATATATTAATATATTCTCATAGGAACATCTAAAATTGAGATAAAAAATTTTCAATGGGGGTTTCCATTTTTTCAACTTCATTGATACCCAGATGGCCCAGTTTAGATTTATACAAAACCAGTTCTGAATTATCTATAGCTTTTGAAAGTGGAATGGCATCCAATTCTGGTGGGAAGAAATTATCCTCTTCAATACCAATAATAAGGGTTTTTGCTTTGATCTTAGATAACTCGGGTTCCAGGTTGTAGGAAATTGCAGCATCATTCCTCCAGACAACATCGTTGGCATCCATTTTTCTACCTTCAATTCCCTGTTCATTAAAAGCATGGAGCAACTCAGCATTATCACTGAACTCATGATGGTAGTAAGAATCTGAGAAGACAAATAAAAACTCGAGCTTGTTAACCTTTTCAAGTGCATCTTCTGGGTTGTGAATGTACCTGCCGCTTTGATAATCTGGATCTTTCTGGATTATGGAGTTGCAAAGCTCAGACATTAACAGATTCCTGCCCTTAACAGATGGACCCGTTACAATGGGCACAATAAAATCCATAAAATCAGGGTGTCGCACTGCCCATTCAAGACTCTGAAAACCGCCCATGGATGTTCCAACCACACCTTTAAGATGTTTGATGTTTAATTTTTCATTTAAAAGACGGTACTGTGCATTAACCATATCTTTCACTGTGTACCTCGGAAAATCAGCACCCAAACCCGAGTTTGATGGTTTGGACGATCCTCCAGATCCCAGGGAAGTTGTGCAGATTATGAAATATTTATCAGTATCAATGGCCTTCCCAGGCCCCATAATGGGCTTGAAACGCTTTACAGATCCGTAGTCACCAGAGGATCCATGGATGAAAAGTACTCCATTGGTTATATTACCATGGGCATCCTTCCTGGCAGTTCCAAAACTGGCGTACTCCATCTTCAATTCTTCCAAAACATCTCCAGATTTGAATTCAAAGTCTTTCAAGTATTCAAATGACGGTTTTAACATGGGAATTCCAGCTCTCCTCTAACTTCATTATTAACCTTTAATTTTAAAAGAATTTTTTTAAAAAAATAGTTACAGATCCTTTTTAATCAAATTTCAACCATTTTTTTTACTATGAACTAAAAAAATATTATAAAATAGGGTAAACAGTGTATCAAGTTCATATTAAGAATTTTTACATTTTAATTGATATAACACAACATTATTTTTTTTATAAAGCTTTTTATAGGTACTGCCCATTTACTGTTGGATATAACTTCAATTCAATCTCAAAGATTCTCCCTTATTTTGTCTGAAATAATTTTTCTGGTTTGGAGAGATATGTTCTTAATGGGTTGGGGTTTCATATGGCCGAAGTATACATCTTCAAATGTTAAACCATTCAATTTCACTTCATGGTTGTAACGAGGTATTAAATGCCAGTGAAGGTGTGGTTCTGGGGGGTTCTTCAGGTAAGATGCATTCATCAAACAGCCCCAGTTGAACATGGTGGCATTGAAGGCCCCCTTTAAAGTATGTTCCATTCTTTTAACCAGAAATGCGAAATCCTGCCATTCCTCCAGTTCAAGGCCTGATAAATTCTCTAAATGTCTATTCAACGCCAAAACACAGGTTCCAATGAGACTCTGGTTGGGTGCTAAAAAAACTATCCAGTGACGAGTTTCTAAAAGAAGATCCCCGAAGTTCTCCTTTTCCAGAATTTTACAGTACTTGCATTCCATGTTAGTAGTATGTGAATTCATGTAAATAATTTGAATGAATTTTGAACTCATAATTGACTTCAATGAACGCCTTCTTCAAAATCCAATGAAACAATTTTTCATAAATAAAAATCATCATTAACTCCAAATGTAGCACAGTTAAAAAGGTAGATTTGAAAATAATTTTATGAGAAGTTTCAATCTTAAACCAATTCAAACCTTTAAATTTAATTCATAAACTTTAAAATCAAGTTTTAACCTAACTTCGCAAGTTTTAACCTAACTTCGCAAGTTTTAACCTAACTTCGCAAGTTTTAACCTAACTTCGATAGAATGAAGGAAATTATGAACCCCAGTACCGTTATCATACCTGCAAGGTTATGTGTTTCTGAAAAAGCTTCAGGAATCATGGTGTCAACGAGCATGGCAAGGATACCACCTGCTGAAAGAGATAAAACAACAGCTATAATTCCTGGACTGAAATGACCGAATATGGTGTAACCTGCAAGGGATGAAAAACCTGTGCAGATGGTTACTCCAATCCAAAGGAGAAATACAGGTGCTGCACGCCAGCCCATTGTTTTGAGTCCTGCAGAACTTGAAAGACCTTCAGGTATGTTTGAGAGAAATATTGCAACAACTGTTGCAGTGCTCACAACACCTCCCTCGATCATGGTGAGTCCTATGGCTATGGATTCAGGTATTCCATCGATGATGGAACCCACTGCAATTGCAGGGCCGCTGCTTTCAAAACCATTTCCTGATAACATCTTTTTATCGGAACGTTTTCGATGCTTGGCACCGCTGCGTGCAAGGTAGATATTTGCAGCTGTAAAAATGGTTGCTCCAAGGAGAAATCCAAGGATAACATTGTAAACTCCTCCAACAGTGTAGGCTTCACTGAGAAGTTCGAATGAAACTGCGGACATTAGAACTCCTGCACCAAATGCCATTATGGCTGCGATGATACGCTGTGGAATTTTGAAGAAGTACCCTGCAACAGCACCAACGAGCAGTGCTGAGCCTGCAAACAAACCCCATATTCCTGCCATCATCCATGTTGGAAACATTTTATTAACCCTTCACCATTCATTACTTAAGATTGAATCTAACTCAATGGATTATTGTCAGAGGATTCTTATAATTTTTCGTATTTAACACAGTTAATGCAAAATAATCAGAGTGTACTTTCAAGGAGTTATATATTTAAATAGAAACTTTGAATTAAGTTAAGGAATTTTCCTCCAGATAATGGAGATTCAAAACCTTTGCAACACATATTTCATCTCCATCTCCCAGTTTTATTTTTCCAAGACCCTTTATGTTACGTCCATTGATCATGGTCCCATTCTTAGTGTGGAGATCCTCAATGTAAACCCCATCATCAAACTTTGTGAGCCTGAAATGAGTTTTTCCTATAAATAAAAGATTTTCAGATGAAACGAGACCTAAAAAATCTTCCCTTCCAAGTACATGTTCATAGTTTTTTATAACGACCTCATTTTTATTATCCAAAACAAGCTTTGCAAGTAGATGTTGGGGTTTTATCAATACTGTATCTTCTTCCATTTTCGGCTTTGATTCAAGCCTTCTTTGAAGGTATATTAAACCAAAACCAATTATAATTGCTGTTATAACTGCATAAAAGAAGCTTTTCAGAGGATTTTTAGACCAGTTGTAGAGTATGCTGCTTAACAATATCAGTAAACTAATTACAAGGAGTATGTAAATTAAGATCATCTTCAAATGAGATTTTGTCTTCAAATTTAACACCTGAAGCTCTTAATGACTTCATCAGAACTTTTAAGTAATTTATAAGCACTATTATTATCTATATTTGGGGGATTATATATTTGATTGGACTGTTTTTTGACCTGGAAATACTGAATAGTTATTAAAAATAATGTAAAACATATTATAGGTGGGGTATTTCTGTCAGTTCCGTTAAAAATGATTCTATGAAATTTTTATCAGAGAAAAATCCAGATATCCAGCGCACATTTGAAATCATAAATGAAGGAATATCAAAAAGAGCTTTCATAGTTCTAATGGCATGTTGCAAGGTTTTATATCAGGGCAGGGCCCGGAGCCGTTTGGGATCCGGTGATAGATTCATCATAATCAAGCCAGACGGATCATTCATGGTTCACCAGGACAGAAACCTGGAACCTGTAAACTGGCAGCCACCTAAATCCAACTGCAAGGCAAATCTGAAAAACGGCATCCTCCATATCACAGGCTCAAGAAGAAACCCACCTGAAAGTCTGGAAGTGGAAATCCACTCTACCTACATGGCATCATATTTCATTGGGGAAGATTCCAAGGAACTGGAACTTGCAGGTTACGAGGAAAACATGAGGGAAATGGTTTTTGAAAGCCCAGAACTCATTGAAGAAGGGTTCAGACCAACAAGCAGGGAATATCAAACAGAAAACGGATTCATTGACATACTGGGAAAGGATAAAAATGGCACATTAATGGTTCTTGAACTTAAAAGCCGACGTGCAGGTGTTAACGCTGTGAAACAGCTGAAGAAGTACATGGACTGCTTCATGGATCACAAGGAATTCGTCAGGGGCATGCTGGTTGCACCATCGGTAACAGACGATGCAATGGAACTATTGGAGGAATACCAGCTTGAATTCAAGGAACTTAAACCTCCAATGGAACTTGGTGGGGGTAAAAATCTGACTCTGGACTTTTTCAGCTCCAGTTAACGCATCTTATTTTAATAAGATGAAAATAGAAAGATTTTATCAGATTTTATAAAAAATCAGGTTGGTTCACATGGAAAGGTATATAATAATTTTATTTGCAACGATCTTAACAGTATGCCTTGTTGGGGGCACATATAACTATTACACAGTTTCAGAGGAAACTATCATTGTAGGCTACCTTCCCACTAACCATGATTCTGCACTCTTTGTTGCAGATGCAAAGGGAATGTTTGAGAAGGAAGGAGTAAATATGCAGTTGGTTCCATTCAGGGATGGTTCAAGCCTTGTAGATGCATTAAATGATGGAAAGATCGATATTGGTTACTGTGGAGTTACACCAGTTACAACTGCCATCAGCCAGAAAAAACCCATAAAAGTTGTTGCAGCGGTGAACGAAGAAGGAAGTGGCATAGTTGTTTCTAAAAATCTTAGTGTGACTTCTGTCAATGATTTTGAAGGGAAAACAATTGCAGTACCTAAGAATGGTTCAATACAGGATGTTCTCTTGAATTATCTCTTCTGGAAGAATGGTTTAAACATTAATGAAGTTAAAATCCATGAAATGGAGGTACCACTCATGCCGGGAGCCTTGAAAAGTGGAGAAATTGATGTATTTATAGCATGGGAACCCTACGTGTCCATTTCAAACCTTTCAAGTACTGGGAATGTGTTTATGTATTCGGGTGACATATGGAAGAACTATCCATGTTGTGTTGTTGTTGCAAGTGAAAGTTTCATAAATAAAAAGCCTGAACTTCTCAGAAAATTCTTAAGGGTACATATGGAAGCAACAGATTACGTCAACAACCATAAAGATGAAACAGCAAAAATTGTGTCCAAAAAATTAGGAGTTAACCTTAAAAGTGAGGAAGTAGCTGTAGAACATGTTAAATTTGTGGCAATCCCTTCAGATCAATTTGAGACAGACACATTAAAGATAATAGACATTCAAAAACGTATCGGTTATATTAAAGACAATATTACACCAAATGAAGTATTTGATCTGCAGTACCTTCCTACATAACTATCCTTAAAATTAGAATTCAAGTTTAAATTTTTTTATCTTCTTTTTTTATTTTAGATATATTCAAAAATTATATTCAATATACTATTGGTGGATTAATTTTAGAGATCTTCGGGTTTTGATGGAACCTCTGAATTTTCAATTTCTGAATTTTCATGGGACAGTAGTATGAAGATCAATATTAAAATACTTATCACAACCCCCATTAGGAATGCATCATGAAAACCTGTTAAAAGAGTGTTTACAGGTGCACTCATCTGAAAGGCACCATTTGAGGTCATACCTTCAATATTTGAAGAATTAGTTTTTATAGTTGCTTCAAAGACTGTTTCGAACAATACAACACCCATTACAAGGCCCAAATATTTGCCTGTGTTCAAGAGGCTTGAAACAGAGCCCATTTTTTCAGCTTTACTGTGGCTCATTACCTGTTTGGTGTTTGCAGGTGAAAATATTCCCTCTGAAAGTGATCTCACAGCAAGTGCAATGAATATGAACACAATACCAATAGTCTGGTCTAGAAGGGTAAAAAGAATCAGTGCAACAGTCAGTGTTATGCCCGCTATGATTGTGGGGATACGTGAACCAAACTTATCAGATACGCGGCCGGAAATTGGGCCTGCAAATATAATTAGCAGTGTTGGTGCAAGGATCAGAAGACCTGCAAAATCTGTACTGTAACCCATAACAAGTTCCAGGTAAAATGGCAGTAAAAAAATCGTTCCAGTAAGGACTGTACTTATCAGGAAAGCTGCAGTTATTGAAAAGCTAAGCTGCAAATTTTTTAAGAGTGAAACATCAAAGAGAGGACAGGCCTGCCTGGACTCCCACACAAAGAATATCACTGTAATGATAACTGAAAGTGAAAATGTGCCCATAATAAGTGGAGAAGTCCATCCTATTGTTTTACCAAGTTCAAGTGGCAGGATCAGGTTCATAACTGCAAGAAAAACCAGAAGTGAACCTGCCAAATCAAATTTGGGCCGTTTTTTGGTTATTTCCTCATGGGGAATCACAGTTCTAACCATGTAAATTGCAAAGATTCCCATTGGTACTGTGCTGAAAAAGATCCAGTGCCATCCCATATTTTCTGTTATAAAACCTCCAACACCGTATCCAAGTGCAAGTGCAAGGGTTGTTGCAAGTGAGATGTATCCAAAGGCCCAACCTCTTCTATGGTGTTCGAAATTGGATGATACAAGTGCGGGGGTCATTGAAAGCATCATTGCGGAGCCTACACCCTGAAATATTCTTGAAGCTATGAGCTGAAAAATATCAAGGGATATGCCACAGAAGTAAGATCCAATTGTAAATAATAGGATTCCATAAAGAAAAACCTTTTTATAACCTATGTAATCTCCAAGTCTTCCAAATATCAAGAGAAAACTTGTTAAAATAATTAAATGGGCCACAACAACCCATGAAACCATTCCAGTACCAATATCCAGATATTGGGAGATTGTTGGAAGGGATATGGTTACAATTCCTGCGCTGAAGGACCATATAAACATGGGTAATGCAAGAGTAAAAATTGTTAGCCTTTCACGGGTTTTGGAGTTTTTTACATTATTTTTACCATAATCCACGTTTCCCACACAATCTCTCCTTCTATAAACTCCCTTAATCTTTATTATATTTAATATAACCTATGTAAATTTCAAGTAAAGCTAATTCATATACTTTCATTGAAGAAGATAGGATATATTTTTTTAATTTAAATCCTTGAATCCCCATGAGGGTTATAGGTATGTGATCTTATTCTCAAAATAATAATCCAGTTTCCAACAATTCCTACAAGTACAAATACTAAAAAAACACAAATTAATATTATGGGTCTGTACAATGGAAAACTTATAGAACTACCTAAAAAGGGCCGTGCACTTATTGTAACGGACTTACATGGTAACTTAGAGGATTTCAACAGATTTATTCAGATATGGAAAGATTTTAAGGATGTTAATGATTACTTCATAATAACCGGCGATCTCATACATGCCATGGGTGCTGAAGACGACAGATCCCTGGAACTTCTGGATTATGTGAAGTCCCACTGCGAAACCTTCAGAAACTTTCACTTACTCCTTGGAAACCATGAATGGGCAACCATTTCAGATGTTTCAATTTACAAGGGCGGAGTTAACCAAACCCTGAGCTTCGAAGTTCTCCTCAAGGGAAAATTTGGAGCTAAGTGGAGGGAAAAATTGGATGAATACACAGATTTCCTGGAAAAACTTCCAGTAGCAGTTAGAACTCAAAACAAAGTGTTTATAAGCCATGCAGGACCTCCTAAGGATGTTAAAAGTGTCAAAAACCTTGTGAACATTGCAGATGGGGGTTACCTTGGAAATACTAATCTATTTCAGATACTGTGGAACCGCTATGGAGATTACTCCAAAAAAGATTTGGACTGTTTTTTAAAGGTTGTAAATTGTAATGCCATGATAGTGGGCCACACACCAGTTGATGGAATTAAGTTGATTGGTAAAAAACAGTTGATAGTTTCCTCAAGCTACAGCAGGGGTAAAAAGGCTTATGTTGAACTGGATCTTAGAGAAAAAATAGGAGATGCTGAAGATCTGTTGAAAATGGTCAGATACATATAATACATAATTCAGGGGATCAGATTTTTTTCATGGTACTCAAGATCTAATATCTTTGCAACCACTATATTGTCCCCATCATTTAGTTTAACCCTTTCACGACCCTTAAGTTCATGTTCATTTATTTTTGTACCATTTTTAGTGTTTAAATCTTCTATAAAAAAGCCTTCTAAGGTTCTAATGATTTTTAAGTGTTCTTTACCCACAAACAACAGATTGTCTGGAGATGTAACCCCTAAAAAATCTTCTCTTCCAAGAACTGTTTCAGCACCCCTTATTGAAATCTTTTCAGAATTTGGAAGCATGAGCATCCCATGAGTTCTTTCAGGGACTGTGAAACGTGTTAATGTGTTCTTCAAAATTTTAGGTTCTGGTGAAAAATGTTTGTATATCTTTTCAACAGCCAAACCAAGTATTAAAGCCATTAATAATGCAAATAGGATGTCCAGCCACTGATTCTGGAGCCAAAGCACCACTGAATTTGTGTTAAAAACTGTGAATATCAACAAAACTGCAGTAAAACTGGATAATAACAAGTTCATGGATAGATTAAGCAGTGACATTAAAGACACTCCCCAACATTTCTTCAAATACCTGGTTTTATTTATAAATATTATGATTATTATTTTTTACCCATGAATTATTGAAGATCAGTTTTCACATAATTCAAGCTTTAAAAATTTTTAAAATTGAATTTAAAAATAGATCATACGGTTTTTTTCATGTAAATCTTCATGGAATTTAGGAATGGTGTTTTCAGTTCATATGTTCATCACAAGATCTGCAAGCTGGCTGAGATTCCTCACTTCGAAAAAATCAGCTCCAGCATCTTCGTAGTAGGAAACACAGCTGTCAACAACGTTCCACTTATTACGGGCTTCAGGGTTAAGCACAATAACTCTCTTCGCCCTTCGAGCTATCTCTTCAAGGACATCTGCACTTAAAGGTTTTTTACCGGATTTTGGCCCGGCCCAGTCCCTGCAGTCACTTAAAATCAGGACATAGGATTTATTGTTAATGTTTGCCTGGTTCTGGAAGCTTTTAAATGCAGTGTACATGTTGGATGTGCCATGTATCATGCTGCTTTTCTGCCTCAAATCCTGAACCTTAACGAATGCATCAATCAAATTGACCTCTTCAAGGGCAGATGTTGTTTCAAGGGTTTTGTTGTCGAAATCAAATATTCTAGCACGATTGAAGGATGTTTGAGCTGCGTAGACCATGCAAAAAAACCAGCTGCTTATCCAGTCACAGGAACCACTGACATCGTTCAGGAAGATGTGTTCATTCTTTTTGATCTTGGGTTTGCTCCTGACAAGATCTATAAGTGTTCCACCGTACTTGAGGTTTTTACGCATTGTCCTGCGGATATCTGGCCGCATGTTACGGGATTCATTACGTCTGCGGGCTCTTTTATTGGCTATTTTCCTTCCAAGCTTCTGACATAGATCCAGAAGTTCTGGTTCAAATGAATTCAGCTTGGTTATGTCCCTTTGAAGAAGTTCAGATTCATCAAACTCATTCTTGAGGTTTTCATCCAGAGGGGGCATGTAATCAAAACCATCAAGAGCAGATTTTTCAGCCTCCACCTTTTCAGGTTCCAGCACCTTGAAGGAGTAGTTATAGGCCTTCAAGAACCTTTTTGAATTGTAACGCTTTTTGGATGAGTTTGTGATTTCTTCTTCACTTTCTTTAGTTGTATCTGATTCTCCTGGATGAAAAAGAGAATCAAAGGCTTTTTCAAAGGTTGGAAACTGTCTTCTGTCCTTCAAGTATATGGCTGCAAGCGCATCCCTCAATACGTCTTCATTTTCATTTGAATCCTTTTTTAAAAGTTTATAAGCTTCAATTGCAGTTTGCGTGCTTCTCACACTTGCAGGAATGCCCTTTTCCCTTAAAAGTCCTGAAAATTTGACTATTTTATCCATAAAAACCTGTTCCAATCATTTTTTTTAGGATCAGAATATTCACTTTCACGGGATGAAAGAGAAGGTATTTTTTCAGCCTATTCACTTCTTGGAGTGGAAGAGCTCCTTCAAAACCTTTTTTTTATCATCTTCACTTTTTAGGACAACACCAACAGTTTTTTTAAGTGTTGCATCGTTTCCATCAGAACTTCCAAATGCCCTAACAGTTTTAACCCAATCCACAGTGGCCCTGATGGATGGTTTTTTAGTGAGGTTAAGCTTTCTGATACTTTGAATCATTCTCACAACTTTTTTCAACATTTCTGGTGATGCATCAGGCACTCTGGACTTTACAATTGATAATTCTCTCTCAAAAGAAGGATAATCTATGTATAAAAACAGGCATCTATCCTTGGTTTCATCAAGAAGCATCCTCTGGGAGTTGGATGTGAGTATAACCATGAGGTCGTTCTGCAGGCTGAAAGTTCCAAGGTCGTTGACTGTGATCTGGCCCTCTCCAAGTGCCTGAAGGAGAAAACTTTCAACTTCCTCATCAGCCTTATCGATCTCATCTATAAGGATCACTGAAGGTTTTTCATTCATAAAGGCAGACAAAAGAGGTCTTTTAATGAAAAATTCACCACTGAAAACATCATCATCCCTATTGGTTCCTTCAGTTTTTGTTATTTTGGACATTTCAAGGTGTAAAAGCTGTTTCTGATAGTTCCACTCCCCAACTATCTGCTCGAAGGTGATCCCCTCGTAGCACTGCACCCTAAAAAAATCCCTTCCAAATGCCCTTGCAACTGCTTTGGAAAGCTCAGTTTTACCCACACCTGGCGGACCCTCAACAAGCACTGGTTTTTTAAGTTTTAAGGCCAAAAAAATAGTTGTAGCAATGCTGTCGTCAGGAATGTAGTTACTTTCATTTAAAACCTGTTTTAAGGTTTCTATAGTTAGATCTTCATCTTTCATAGTTAATCATCAATTTATGAACAGATACCTATAAATGATTTCTCCTTGGATATACTGCCACGATTTTCTATTCCTATTTAATTCAGAAACAATTCAATGAGTGATTAATTAAATTCTTTTTCGAGTTTAAGACTAAGTTCACGGTTTTTATCTTCATCCTGAAGCCAGATCTTAACTTCCCTCCAGACCTCATTGCACCTGTCAGAAGCATCCCTACCAATGGCCCTGCGAACTGCAAGGTCAACTTCTTTTCTCTCTTCCTTTGAACCTGGATTTATTCCAATTTCTCCCAAAAATTCCTTCATATGCCTTATGTAGCAGCTCATACCTATCAAATCCCCCTTGCTTTCAATGACATGATCCTTCAAAAAATAAAGAAATAAATTTTATAATAACGTCATGGTAAAATCAAGTAACCATCAATCATCGTATTCATCATAATCATCGTAAGGTCCGCTTTTGCGTATATTATCCACCACACAATGGGTGTTCCATCCAACAACCCCTGAAGCCATTGATTCAAGGTTTCCAGGCACATCTTCCATACCCCATGGTCTGATAACAACCACGGGCTTTTCAAGTTCCATGGCCACATCCATCTGCATCTGGATAAGCGCACTGTTCTTGGAGTAAAGACCAGATAGAATTACAACCACATCAACAGGCTCAATCTGTTTGTAAATATCATCTTTCAAGTTTTTTCCAGGAACGGAATAGTTTTCCCACTGAAAATCATAGGAATCATTGAGTTTATCAATGAATCTTGTGTACTCCTCATCTTCCTCAGAGATATGACTCACGAATATTTTATAAGTATTCAATTCTTCTTCAAACACAAAGGAAACCTCCGTTTAACCACATTTCTAAATCACTTCAGCCCCATCTTCATAGACATGGATACACATAACAGGACAGCTTTCTGCAGCATCAATACAGCAGTCTGCATCTTCAAGTTCAAGTTCTTCAACTTCGGCCTTTTCGGAACCTTTAATATGTGCAAAAGCATCTTCAGCCAATTCAAAGTATTCTGGACACAGATCTTCACAGGTTCCACATGATGTGCATTTGTTTCTCTCAATGGTTACCTTAAACATGTTTGTATCTCCATTCTTTTCATGAAATTCAGTTGGAATTAATTCAGAATTCTTCAATTCAATGCACATTTAATACATCTCTAAACAAGGTTTCTTTAGATAAATTAAATTCATGTATCAAATGTTATAAGAACCTACAACTTTATATTAAAATGAAGTTTTTAATACTTATTTGGGTTCGCCTTGAACTGATTATGTGTATTAAAACTATTGATAAATTTATCATTAATAAAATTCTGTTAACCAGGAGATACCATGAAAAACCATTTTAAACTCGCAGTGTGCCAGATGGACGTGTTGGACAACAAAGAAGTGAATGTAAAAAGAGCTGTGAAGATGATAGAATCTGCTGCCCAAAATAAGGCTGAAATGGTTTTACTGCCTGAAATGTTCAACTGCCCCTACGACAACAGCAAATTCAGGGAGTATGCAGAGTCAGTTGAAAAGAGCAGCACTCTTGAGAGAATATCGGAGGTTGCTAGAAACTCTGGAGTGTACGTTGTTGCAGGTTCCATCCCTGAACTCGATGATGGAAAACTCTACAACTCCAGTTTCATCTTCAACAGAAAGGGCGAAATAATGGATGTTCACAGGAAAATGCACCTCTTTGACATCCATGTTCCAGGAGAAATAAGCTTCAGGGAATCTGAAACCCTGACTGCCGGAGACAGGATAACAGTGGTTGAAACTGATCTCTGCAAAATTGGGGTTGTTATATGTTATGACATAAGGTTTCCAGAGCTTTCACGTTTAATGGTGGATAAAGGAGTTGAATTAATCCTGTTACCTGGAGCATTTAACATGACAACTGGTCCTGCCCATTGGGAAGCTTTGATGAGAGTCAGAGCTGTTGATAATCAGGTTTACCTTGCAGCTGCCTCTCCCGCAAGAAACGAAGAACTCTCATACGTTGCATACGGCCATTCAATGGTTGTTGATCCATGGGGAAAGATATTGAGTCGGGCTGGTTCACATGAAGAGATAATATATGCAGAGATAAACTCATCCAGAATTAATGATGTTCGAAATCAGCTTCCCCTTCTAAAAAATAGGCGTGAAGATATTTACCAGATTAATGAGGTTTATAATCCAAAATAAGGAATAATGTTTAATGTAATATTGATGTTTAATGAAGTTGGATAAGGATGGATTCAAGAAAATTAAATCCATTCATTTACCTATCTTCTTCAAGGCTTTGTTTGCAACCTTCTTGAAATCCTTGTCACCGGTTGCAGCACGTCTGGCCTTTTTAATAGGATCTATGGCTCTTTCATCACCTATATCTCCCAGGGCCTTTGTAACAGCAACTCTAACTCCCCAGTCCTCATCGCCCAGGAGTTCTATCAATGGTTCTGTGGCAGTTTTATCCCCTATTTCGCCAAGGGATTTGGCTGAAAATTTTCTGGCACTCCAATCTTTAGATTTAAGGGCTTCTATAAGGTCAGAAACAACACTGTTGTCACCTATATCTTTTAGAATGAATGCAGCGTACTTCTGCATGTTACCAGAATCATCCTTCAGGGCATCAAGCAGAGGCTTAATTGCAGGTTTTCCTATTTTTCCAAGGGATTTGGCTGCATGAAACCTTACATTTGGGTTTTCATCGTTGAGGGATTCAATTAAAGGATCCAAAGCATCATTTCCACAGTTTCCAAGGGCTTTTGCAGCTTCAATTCGGATTTCTGGGTCTTCATCATTTAATTTTTCAATAATCTCTTTGATTTCCATGTTACTTGAGTTATCAGAATCTGGCATTAAAATCACCAACATTTTTCTTGTGTATCTTATTTTATAGAATATATGGAGTTTCTTATTAACTTGATATCCATTTTAACTGATTTAATTGGATATCCCTTTTATACATTTACCTTAACTGGGCTTGATCTTAAAACTAGTTTTATGTATTTACTCTGTTATTTGGTAGTATAATACCATTTTCATGATCCCCAACTGAAATCAAGATGAATTCATTGTAAATTTATAAAAATAAACATCATAAAAATATCATAAAAAATAGTTTTCACCATCAAGTACATAATTTATAAATAAAATTAGAAGTAGAATATCTGGATAAAAAAATAAAAAATTTTACCTGTATTCCTTTGAGGATCTATGAGAACAAGATAATAAGATGTTAATGAAATTGAATTTTAAGGATAAAATCAACTAATTTAAGGAGAAAACAAATTAAATGGATAAAAACTATATTTATGGGGCTGAAATCACAGATTTAGCTCTTTTAATTCAGGACAATTTGATTTTATCAGATCTGCACTTTGGATACGAGGAGGCCCTTAATGCAGAGGGTATAATGGTTCCGAGGTTTCAATATAAGAAGATCCTGGCTCGACTTGGGGAGATCATTGAAAAAACCCGTTGCAGTCGCGTGATAGTAAACGGTGACCTGAAACATGAATTTGGAAGGATCACCCGCCAGGAATGGAATGAGATATCAAGCTTCATAGAGTTTCTCAAGGACAACTTCCAGGATGTTGTGCTCATTAAGGGCAACCATGATAACTTCACAAGGTTCATAGCTGAGAGAATGGATTTGGAAGTTTACGAGAGTTTTTCACTTGAAAACTTTTTAATACTCCACGGCGATAAGGTTCCAGATGATCTGGAAAAAATCAATGAAGAAACACTCATAATAGGTCATGAACATCCATGTATAGGTATTAGGAGTGGAGAACGTCTTGAAAAGATTAAATGCTTCCTTAAAGGCAGATTTAAGGGTAAAAATCTGGTGGTGATGCCCTCTTTTAACTTCGTAACTGAAGGATCGGATATTCTCCATGAAAAAGCATTATCCCCATTTTTAAAGGATAAGACTGTTGATTTCAATGATTTTGAGGTTTTTGGAGTTGAAAATTTTGAAGTTCTCTACTTTGGAAAGATAAGGGACATAATACGGGTTAAGGAACAGTTTTACTGAAAGATGTGGTTGATTTAAAAAATTCTAGACTAAAGATAAAATGATAGAAAAACAGGATAAAACCTACAAGGACAAGGAAATTTACAGAATACTGCATCCATGGGTTAATAAATGGTTCAAATCCAAGTTTAAAACCTTTTCAGAGGCCCAAAGGCGTGCAATCATGGACATACACAACCGTGTGAATGTTCTGGTTTCCTCACCAACAGGTTCAGGTAAAACCCTAACAGCATTCCTATCGGTTATAAGTGAGCTAACTACCTTGGCAGAGAGGGATGAGCTGGAAGATAAGGTTTACTGTATCTACATTTCACCTTTAAAGGCCCTTGACAATGACATCGAGAAAAACCTTGAAGAACCCCTTTCTGAAATAGAGGAAATATCTGGAAGGAAACTCGGTATCAGAAAGGCGGTTAGAACAGGGGACACAACCCCTTATGAACGTTCTAAAATGCTCAAGATACCTCCCCACATAATGATAACAACTCCAGAAACACTTTCAATCCTCCTCTGCGCTCCGAAGTTCCGGGAAAAGCTCATGGATGTTCGGTACGTTGTGGTTGATGAGATCCATTCCCTTGCAGATAACAAACGTGGAATACATCTCAGTTTAACACTTGAAAGGCTTCAAAACCTTGCAGGACACTTCACACGTATTGGGCTAAGTGCAACTGTCCATCCACTTGAGAAGATTGCAGGTTTTCTTGTGGGATATGAGTACGGTGAGGTTCGAAACTGCAAGGTGGTCGATGTTAACTACCTTAAAAAGCTTGACATGAAGGTTTTAAGTCCTGTTGAGGACATAGTGGAGGAGGATCCAGAGGAGATAAATAGATCCCTCTACGCACTTCTTGATGAACTCATAAGCTCCCACAAAACAACCCTGATCTTCACGAACACACGTAGTGGAACTGAAAGTGTTGTTTTCAACCTTAAAAAGAAGTTTCCAGATAAGTACAGTACAGATAATATAATGGCCCATCATTCATCCCTTTCCAAGGAGCTGCGGCTTGAAGCAGAAAACAAACTCAAGGAGGGTGAGCTTAAAGTTGTTGTGTCTTCCACTTCATTGGAATTGGGGATAGATATAGGGTTCATTGACCTGGTTGTCCTTGTAAGCTCCCCTAAATCTGTTTCCCGTGCACTTCAACGCATAGGGCGAAGCGGCCACAGGCTTCATGACAAATCCAAGGGCAGGATAATAGTTGTTGAACGTGACGACCTGGTTGAGTGCTCCTTGATACTGAAAAATGCAGTGGAGGGAAGGATCGATGAGATACACATTCCATCCAACTGTCTGGATGTGCTCTCCCAGCAGATCTACGGAATGGCAATAGAGAAAAAGTGGGGTATTGATGAGGCATACACACTCATCAAGGGCAGTTATCCCTACCGCAACCTTTCAGAGAATGATTTTGTAAGTGTACTTAGTTACCTTGCAGGGGAGTACACGAGCCTTGAGGAGAGGTATGTTTACGCTAAGATATGGGTTGACTGGGACACCAAGATGCTGGGTAAACGTGGAAAACTTGCAAGAATGCTTTACTCCACCAACATAGGCACAATACCTGACAGGTCCTCTGCAAGGGTTAAATGTGCTGGTGAAGTTGTTGGACATATTGAAGAGGATTTCATGGAAAAACTCCGGAAGGGTGACACCTTCGTTCTTGGTGGGAACATATACCGCTTCAATTATGCCAGGGGAATGACGGTGAATGTAACACCCTCATCTGGACCTCCAACCATTCCTTCATGGTTTTCTGAACAGCTGCCCCTGGCATTTGACCTTGCAATGTCCATACAGAACTTCAGGGCAATGATGGAGGTTAAGTTCAAGGCAGGAAAGAGTAAGGAGGAGATCATAGATTTCATACACGAGTACCTTTACGTGGATTACAATGCTGCAAATTCAATTTACAGCTACTTCAGGGAACAGTACCTCTATGCTGTGATTCCAAGTGCCAGAACACTTCTTGTAGAGTTTTACACAGGTTTTGGTGGAAGAAAATTCATGGTTTTCCATTCTCTCTTTGGAAGACGGGTTAACGATGCCCTTTCAAGGGCTGTGGCCTACATCATTGCCAGAAAATATAAGAGGGATGTTATGATATCTGTTTCAGACAATGGATTTTACCTGAGCTCTGAGGGTAAGATCGGTGGACTCGATGCCTTCAATGAACTCAGCTCTGAGAACATTGAGGAGATACTTGTCAAAGCCATTGATAAAACTGAAACCCTGGCAGGGAGGTTCAGGCACTGTGCAGGCAGATCCCTCATGATACTGCGCAGATACAAGGGACAGGAGAAGAGTGTATCGCGTCAGCAGGTGAAGGGTAAGATCCTCCTGAAGTTCGTTAAGGATCTTGATGAAAACTTTTCCATACTGAGGGAAGCCAGACGTGAAGTGATGGAAGACTTCATGGATGTTAAAAATGCTAAAAAAGTCCTTGAGATCATAGAAGATGGTAGAATGAACATAAAACAGATAAACACAAGAATACCATCTCCATTTGCATTTAACCTGGTTGCCCAGAGCTACCTGGATGTTCTGAAGTATGAGGACAGAATGGAATTTATAAGGAGAATGCACCAGGCAATAATTAAGGAGATAGGAGATTGAAAAAGGTTTTTTAATTTTTTAGTTGATTTGTTGAGATCATCTAATGATTTAAGATCATCTGAATGATTTAAACTAAAGGATTCAAAGTTTGATCCCGTGGATTCACATTATTAATTCATAATGCTCCTAATAATAAAAGACCAGTTTTTCAAGGATCATTTATTAAATTAATCATCTTCATTGAGTTTTTATTCATAACTAATGAAATTCACGCTTAAAATATCCCAATCCCTCTGATTTACTTCTAATAGCAAAAATCTCTCTTATTGGTTATTTACTTATTCTTAATCCTCATTTATTTGAATTTAAGAGATATGTCCGATTTATAAATCCTTTAACTCGGGCTTATTTTGTTATAAGTGCCATTAATTGTTTTTATTTTTTGAATTTGGTCATATTTTGTTCCCCAATCCTTAAATAGGGCATGAATTAGTAAGATCGGATTAGGGGTACGATGAAAAGGTTTAAACTTGCTTTTTTTCCTTAAATAGCTTCTAAACGTGCCTATTTTTTAAAAATAAACCGTAATCTTTATATATAATGCCAAAGTGAACATGTGTTTGTCCGGAGGCGATTGTTGTTTTTTTCAACAATCTGGACACGGAGGCGATAAAATTAAGCGAAAAACCACATATGCAACAATTTTTGCATTGTGTGTGATGTTCAGCACTCTGCCATTTGCAGGGGCTGCTGACACCCAGAATACCAATGTAACTCAAAGTACAAATCAAAATACAGTCGGAACAAATGCGGTTACCGACAATGGCTTGAAAATAGGTGCAAACGGAGACCAAGTTGTCACACTACAGAAATGGCTCAAAAACCAGGGATACTACACAGGAAACATCGATGGATCCTTCGGTTCCTACACCAAGTTAGCTGTTAAATACTTCCAGACAGATTCAAACATAACTGTTGATGGATGGGTGGCTAATGAAACTGTAGGTGCAATGACGCAACTCACAGGAACAAATCCATTCTCAGTAACATCAGGAACTTCAAGTAGTTCTACAGCAAGTTCTACAGCAAGTTCTACAGATTCAACCAGTTCTACAGCAAGTTTCAGTGATTCAACATCCAGTGATTCAGACAGTTCCACAGACAGCTCTTCAGATTCAACACATGAGTTAAGGAGTGGTAGTGCATCAGCAAGTACCACAACTACAACCAGCACATCCAGTACAAAAACTTCAACCAAAACCGAAACTACAACAAGTACAAGCTCCAGCTCAGGATCCAGTTTATCCGAGATCCTTGCAAGCGGTGCAAAGTACGGCTACAGTCATTCAGCAAGTACAGCATCTGGAATGGTAAGTAGTGGAAGCGGAGACTGTTGGGCAATGAGTGCTTACCTCTACAGCAAACTTTCAGCTGCAGGTATCCAATCAAGGATAGTTCAGTACTCAACAGCATACTCATCCAGACACAGATCAGTTCAGCTCTACGGAAGCAGTGGATGGTACGATGTTCCATACGGAAGCTACGGTTACAGTACCATGTTCAAGGCCACCTCAAGCAAGCCAGGAATGACAGTGATAGCAAGCAGTTAAACAGTGAACAATGAATACAAATTGTGCAGAAGCATTTTTGAATATTTCACCGCTTTAAAATCAGTTTGCGGAAGCACAGTCAGATAAGAGGAGTTTGTAGGTTTTAAAACCTATAAAACTCTCCCTTTTATTTGGAATTCACATGATAAACACAATTCTTTTAAAAAAATAAAGAAAACTTATTTAAAAAATTCGGATATTAGGAAATTTATAATACCCTCCTTTTTCAGAATTATTAATTGATAATATTCATGGATTAAAATAAGATAATCTAAAGATAAATGAAGCTATGAAACGATTGATAATATCCATATCCTAACATATTGTTGTTATGCCTAATAGTTGATCAGAGGTTTTATCAATGTCTGAAAACAGGTCTTATCCATTGGATATTGAAATATCACCAGTTTACATTGATAAAATACTGCATTTTGTAAGATTCTATTATCTACGCCAGCAGCCTGAAAACTTCAGAAACATCCGTAAAACACGTGAAGGGCTATTTTTCACAGCAAGTGATGATAATGGATTATGGAATGCTGATTTTTTCCTTAAAGCATCCAGTCCTATTCATGTTGATGTTGATGCATCTATCAGCACACCTGATTCTGTTTTGGATGAAATAAAAGAGGATCTTCTTTTGGTTGTTAAGATCTATGAGGAACAGATAAACAGATCCACGTTGTACTTTTCATGGGTTGAGGGTGAGGACATCATTCCAGAAGAACCTCCAACCATCAGAAAAAGGCTTTCAATCAGGATGCTGACGAGTAACATGCTCCTACTTTACATACTCTTTTTTTCAATTACCATTATTCTATTCCTTTTATTTGGGGTGTACGGTGTTTTTGCGTTTATCTTCATCCAGTTCTGCATAGTTCTCCTGTCTGATAAGATATTCATGCGAACAGGCCACTGGAAAATCACCGAAAAAAATCCATACGTGCACGTAGTCCAGTACAACCTTTCCAATGGAGAATTTGATGAATTCCAGAAAAAATTCAGTAAAAAGATGATCATGAACATGAAAAGTGAGATCTACAAAAGATCCCTGGCAGTTGGGAAGGAACCAAGCTGTGAACTTGGAGAAGAAGTTTTTGAAAGCTACGGCATGACCTGTAACCCACAGCACAAATCAAGCAAGGTTGTAAATGTTTACAGCATAGTTAAGACTGCAGTTGACAGATTTGGACTTCCAATGCCCAACATTGTTATTTCCAACAACATGGTTCCCAATGCCGCAGCAACAGGTCCCAGTCCCACGAGGGGAGTGGTGCTCATAACAACGGGTCTCTTAGTGCACCTTGAGGAGGATGAAATACTAAGTGTGATTGGTCATGAACTGAGTCATCTCCAGGGCAGAGACCCTTTAATACTTTTTGGAATTATAGCAGGGGAGTTCATACTACGTTTAACAGTTCTACTCCCTGTTGTAGTTTTATCACCATTTTTATACCTATTCATTGTGATTTGGTCTATATACTTCGTTGCCAAGTTTTTTGAAGCCCGAGCTGACCTGGTTTCTGCCATGAAAATAGGTCAGCCTGAAGTTCTTGCAGAGTCCCTGCGTAAAATCGGTTACGCACGTCTGGCCCATGAGAGGAAACCTTCCAGCAGAATTCCAAGCTGGCTGCGACTTGATACTCACCCACCACTCTACTTCAGGATAGACAGGCTTGAAAGAATGAAGGATCTGGAGAAAATCAAAAATCCATTGTTAACATCAATAAAGGATGTATTTTTAGGCTTTAAATCAGCCTTTGGACTTTGAGCACATTCAGATAAGGATTTGGTTTTTCTGTTGAAAAATGACATACTGATCCTTTTTGAAGTTTCTCCAGTGACACACAGCAGATCCCCTGAGTTCATAAAATCAGCCCATAACCATTTCCATAACCATGATCAATTTATACCATGGATTCTGAAGCATGGTGGAAACAGTTCAAGGGAAAGGAAACTCCTTCCACAGTACATCTAGATGATTCATTTTTTAAGATGGTTCCAAAAGGTTCTAAAGTTCTTGATTTTGCATGTGGCTGGGGAAGAATGGCTTTTAAGTTGCAAGAAAAGGGCTATGATGTTGTTGGTTTTGATATCAATGAGGATGCTGTGGAGAATGCTCGTAAAGCTTCAAAAAAATTCAATCAGATACACAAAAACAGGGTGAGTTTTGATGTTGCAAATGCACGGGATCTGCCCTATACTGAAGGATCATTTGATGCCTGTTTGATACAGGCCTTCATGACGGCACTGGTTGATCCAGAACACAGGGAAATGGTTCTGGATGAAGCAAGCAGAGTTTTAAAGGAAGATGGAATTCTTTACCTTGCAGATTTCGGGCAAAGCTGGGACAATTCCCTTTACAGAGATAGGTACCTGAAGGATTTTCCCCTGACTGGGGAAATGGGAACCTTCATTGTAACAGAGGATGGCAATCCTGAAAGCCCTGAAATTTTCAGAGCCCACCATTACACAAGAAAAGAGTTAATGGAACTTATCGAGCCAAGATTTGCGGTTGAAATATTTAAAGAAACAGTTTTCACAACTTATCATGGAAATAAAACCACAGGATTTGTAGTAATAGCTCGAAAGATTTGATTTTTTAGGTATGGAATCATTTTAATTATTGTTACTGTCCTTAAAAATTAAATCACTCCAAATTAAATCATCACCGGTACGATGAACAGATATTAGTTAAAAATGGGATTTGAAGGTTAAGGTAATATTGGGAGAAACTAAAACATGCAAACGAAGGAAAAACTTCTCCAAACACTTAAAAGGATAGATGGAAGGGGATACAAGGCCTACAATGATATAAAGGGGACTTATGATTTTGGAAGCTTCATATTACATGTTGATCATGTTCAGAGAGACCCCTTTGCAGGCCCCTCACTTTTAAGGGTGGAAGTCTCAAGAAAAAATGCTTCATTTCCATCTGAACTTCTTAAAAACAGCCAGAGAAAAATTGCACTTGAGGATTACATAGCACGTGCCTTTAAAAGTGCAATAGATCATCATGTTAAAGGAATCAGGGGTAGTGGTAAGAGTGGAACCTTCCGCATCGACAGTGGAGGTCAGGAAGTTCTTGAGAAAACTTGTGTAAACCTTGCTGATGGAGATCTGGAGCTACGATTTCAGTTGGGGCTTCCAGCACAGGGCAGAAGGATCATGGGAAAAGCAGCTGCAGGTATGTTCATGAACCTACTTCCAGCCCTTGTTGAATCATCCTGCTTCCACAGCAACCTTCCACATGATGATGTTGAAGAACACGTGAAAACCTATGAGGATGCAGATTACATAAGGGGAGCACTTTCAGGTATGGGTCTGGTTGCATTTATTGCAGACGGATCCATACTTCCCAGGGAGAGTGGAGTTTCCCAGTATCCTCTGAAAGATGCAGTTGCCTTCAAATCACCAGATTCAATGAGAGTAACCATTGAAACACCCAACAATGGGCCTATTGCAGGTATGGGGATCAGGGAAGGTGTCACAATTGTTGTTGGTGGGGGATACCATGGTAAATCAACCCTGCTCACTGCCCTGGAGAGGGGTGTTTACAATCATGTTCATGGTGACGGCAGGCAGTTCGTTGTGACAGATGATTCTGCAGTTAAAATAAGGGCAGAGGATTCAAGGTACATCGAAAGGGTGGATATAAGTTCTTTCATACATAAACCACCCGGAATCATGGACACCTCTGAATTTTCAACTGAAAATGCCTCGGGATCAACATCCCAGGCAGCCAACATCATCGAGGCAATGGAAGTCGGATCAAAGGTTCTCCTCTTTGATGAAGACACATCAGCCACGAACTTCATGATACGCGACCAGAGAATGCAGCAACTGGTTTCAAAGGAAAAGGAACCTATAACCCCCTTCATCGACAGGATAAAGGAACTTTACAGGGATCATGGGGTGTCAACCATAATGGTCATGGGTGGATCTGGAGACTACTTCGATGCAGCAGACAGTGTACTGATGATGGACAGCTACACTGCACACGATGTAACAGAAGAAGCAATGAGGGTTGCAAATGATATTCCTGTAAAACGTATAAAAGAAGTTAAATCTAGCTTCAAATTTAAAAAACGCTGCCCAAAACCTGGGAGTATAAAACCCTTCAAGGGAAGGAAGCTGAAACTCGATGTTAAGGGTGTTTCTACAGCAATTTTAGGCATGAACATAATAGATCTCTCTCAGGTGGAGCAGTTGATTGACCAGAGTCAGACTCGATCCATAGTCCATGCAATCTATCATGCATCAAAGAAGCACATGGATGGTAAAAAAACACTGAAGGAGGTTTTAGATCTTCTGGAGAAGGATATAAATAAAAATGGGCTTGATGTGCTCTCAGCCCATCCTGGAAGGTACCCTCCAAACCTTGCAAGACCACGTAGATTTGAGATCGCAGCTGCAATTAACCGTCTCAGAACTTTGGAAGTGAATATGGATGGGAATGGATAATTTTTATTTTTAGAAGTCCGTTCAAATCCCCAGGAACTAGTTTCAGGATTTTTTCATATTTTTTTATTAAAACCTTGGAATAGAATTATTTAATAAAAAATTTAAATATGTAACTTAGAATATTAATTCTGGAAATAATTCAATTTCATTAAATTTTCATTAAAATTCTTGAAAGAATTTATTAAAACCATATTTGTACTTAAAACTACGATATAAAAAGAAATAGAACTCATTTATATAAAAAGACGGTGTTCAAATGGCCTTTCACGTTATGTTAATACCTTCAATGAACTGCCCCTCAAACTGCAACTACTGCTGGGGTGTTGATAAAGAATCAGAAAATATGAGTATTGAAACTCTAAAAGAAGTTGTTAAATGGCTTGAAAACTTTAGGGAGGAACCTGTGACCTTCACATTCCATGGGGGTGAACCACTCCTTGCAGGATTCGAATTCTACAGTGAAGCCCTTCCACTTTTAAGCAAAAGATTAGCTCATCTTAAACCTGCATTTGCACTTCAAAGCAACCTCTGGCTTTTAACACCAGAACTGGCCAGGCTTTTTGCTGAGTACAACATTCCTGTTGGTTCCAGTCTGGACGGTCCAAAGGATCTAAACGACTTCCAGAGGGGAGAGGGGTACTATGAGAAGACTATGAGGGGTTATGAAATTGCAAAGGCCAACCATCTCAGTGTGAGTTTCATATGCACATTCACATCCCATTCAATCAAACTCAGGGAGGAGATATTCAACTACTTCCTTGAAAATGGTTTGAACATGAAACTCCACCCTGCACTACCATCACTGCGTGCTGAAGACCCTGAAAAATGGGCATTATCTCCAGAGGAGTACGGTGAACTCCTGATATACCTCCTTGATGAGTACCTGGAACATGCAGATGAAATTGAGGTTAAAAACATAGACCACCTTGCCAAGGCAGTGTTCATTCGAAGGGGCACGGTCTGCACCTACGTGGACTGTATGGGGGACACATTTGCTGTGGGTCCAGATGGGGGCATATATCCCTGTTACAGATTTGTTGGAATGCCAGAATATGTTATGGGCAACGTCCGTGACCATCCAAGCATGGAAGACCTTGCAGAGTCAGAGGCATGGAAGGTGCTCCACAGATTCAAGGACTACGTTGATACTGAATGTTCCCACTGCAAGTACATCAAATTCTGCAGGGGAGGATGTCCATACAACGCCCTGAACAGGGAAGGGGAGATTGAAGGGGTTGATCCTCACTGCACAGCCTACAAAATGATATTCAAGGAACTGACAGACAGGGTGAACAAGGAATTCCTCTCCTCTTCACTGCCAATTCCAGGCATGTCCAGGCCAAGCGGGAATTCCAAGCCGAGTGTCATGTCCTTGATGCTTAAACGATCCTAATTATTTTGGAGGACCTGTTTGAAACTTCCAGTTTCAGGCTTTTTTTATTTAAAATCTTCATTTTTAATACATGTTTCAGGATACCCTCATTCCTTTTTTTATTCATTTTCATGGTTTAATTTAAAATAGGATTAAAAAAAAATCTTAAGATCTAAGGTTAAAAAAGTTTTAAAAGAATTTAATTTTAAAAGAATTTAATAGCTTACCTTTTTCCTAGGCACTAGATCCATGTGGATAACCACTTCTTTCAAAGTCAATGTTGAATTGCTTCAGAACCATCCATAAAAAGCATGGTTTTTGTTATGGAATTATTTTAGTCAGGGAGTACTGTTATATACTGGCATTGATTTTGGATGCTTCAAGGAGTTTTTCAATGATGGAGTTGATGGTGTCAAAACTTTTAAGTCCCTGAACCCATCTTATGGGTATTCCTGATTCACCGTAGTAGGTCCCTGCAATCTGACCGTAAACTGCACCTGTTGTATCTGCATCATCCCCAAGATTCACAGCCATCAAACAGCCCTCCTCAAAGCTGCTGCTCCTATTGAATGCCCAAAGTGCAGCTTCAAGTGACCTGACAACGTAGCCTGTACCCCTTATTTTGGGGGGATTTTTCCTCTTAAATGAACCCGATGCAACCTCATCAATCTCCTCTGCCATTGGATTCATATCCCAGTAACCTGGAACTGGGCTGTAAAGCTCTGATAAAATTTCATCCTTCGTGGCACCATTAAGGGCTCCGTATATGATTCCTCCCATGTAACGGCATGCATCCACAGCAAGCTGATTTCCATGGGTTGTTCTGGAACTGTCCCCTGATCTTTCAACTGCACTATGGGGATCTGAATTGAAAAAGATTGGAACAGGTGCGAGTCTCATTATGGAACCGTTACCTGCAGATCTTTCATTTGACGGTCCGCTGTAGGGGTTACCAGTTTTTTCAAAGCTGTGAAGTGCATATCTGGTTGTGTTACCAATATCGAAGCATTCTCCAGTCACACTCAAACGACCCTCAGTGTACCACCTGCTGTAACGTTTCATCTGGTCTTCAGCATCAAATCCATTTGAAACTGCGAGACTTTCTGCAAGACAAAGGGCCAGTGATGTGTCGTCAGTCCATTCTCCAGGTTTCAATGAAAAGGAACCGCCACCAACCATTTCTGTGACGGGTTCAAAGGTACCAGGGAATTTGAATTCAAGGGGTACACCCATACAGTCCCCAACTGCAAGTCCAAGAACCGCACCCCTGAACCTGTCCATCCATTCTAAACTCATTTTCTGAACCTCTCTCACTTCAGTATGCTTAAAAGGGTTTGATAATTCATTGAAGTTTTCTAGATCCTTTCCTTTATAATTTTCACTTTCCTTCATATGGTTTCCCCTTGAATTTACTTTACTGGAATTAATAGGGTAATATTACAGTTTCTATAATCTTCCTTTAACCATTTTTTTATTTTTTAAGGATTCTTTTTTAATGGATACTGATTTTGAACTTTTATGAAGTATTATTATCCTATTTTTTAATAAAATTATTACTTATTGGCTGTTTTAAAGTTTTAAATAATTGTATACATAAAATGAAAGTGTTCATGGATACAAAATTTCAGAGCACCATGGATGAATCATTTTTTTCAGAGTTTATACAGTTATATCACAGTTTGGGGACAGATAGGATGGGTAACAGTGAAATGGTGGGGAAGGTTCTTCGGAGGTTGAAGTCCGACATCCGATACCACAACAGGGTGGAGCATATTGAAGTTTTACCTCCCCAGGAACCTGTTTATCAAAAGATAGAAGATCTGCCTGATAATCTCATGAACTATCTCCACAAGAGGGGTATAAAACTTTACAGACACCAGTGCAGAACACTGGAATCCTTGAGGGAGGGGAAGAATGTTATAATAACCACTCCTACAGCTTCTGGAAAGACACTGGCCTTTAACCTCCCTGTTTTTGAGACTTTAAGTGCAGATGAAGATGCAACGGCCCTTTACATCTACCCTGCCAAGGCCCTTGCAAACGATCAACTAAAAACTCTCCAGGAACTTGAAAAAGAGTGTAATATTCATATCAATCCAAATATCTACGATGGTGATACAGATAGAAGTAAAAAGCCTTGGATAAGGGAGAACTCCAGGATAGTGTTAACCAACCCCTATGAACTCCATTTAGTACTGTCCTGGCATTTTCAGTGGGAGAAATTCTTCAAAAACCTTAAGTACGTTGTGATCGATGAGGCGCACCAGTACAGGGGAGTTTTTGGTTCCAACGTTGCATTTCTCATAAGGAGACTTCGCAGGATATGCAGCTTCTATGGATCCAATCCACAGTTCGTTCTTTCATCTGCAACACTGGCCAATCCTGAGGAATTCAGCAGTAAATTAACTGGAAAAACCTTTGAACTGGTATCTGAGGATGGATCACCCTGTGGTAAAAAACACTTCATTCTCTACAACCCCTACTTCAAGGGCAAAACCAAAACATCATCCCACCAGGAAACCAAGAATTTACTCCTGTTATTTGTCCTAAACGATCTTCAAACTCTCTGTTTCACAGTTTCAAGGAAAATGGCAGAATTGGTGGCCTTGTGGTCCAAGAATGAGATGGAGGAGATCCAGCCGGATCTTACAGGGAAAATAACATCCTACAGGGCAGGCTACCTTGCAAAAGAGAGGAGGAGAATTGAATTAGGTCTTAAAAACGGGATTTTGAAGGGTGTTACAACAACCAACGCCCTGGAGCTGGGTATAAATATAGGATCCCTTGATGGTGTTATAATATCAGGTTTTCCAGGAACCATAATGTCCACGTGGCAGCAGGCAGGTAGGGCTGGGAGGGGAACAGATGAATCCATTGTTGTGCTGGTTGCATTTGAAAACTCCCTTGACCAGTACCTCATGAAACATCCAGCATCCATCTTCGACAAACCCCACGAACACGCCATAATAGATCTGCACAATCCTAAAATCGTTTCAGGCCACTTGATGTGTGCATCAGATGAGATGCCCCTAAGGGATGGGGACATTGCCATGTTCGGCGAAGATTCTGAGGGATGCATTGAAACCCTTCAAAATAAGGGTATGGTTAAAAGGAAATCTGAGGGATGGGTTTACTCAGGAGATAAGGTGGCTGCTTTCAGTGTGAGTCTTGACAGCATATCCTCGGATATGTTCAGGGTCATGTTTGCAGGAAGACTGCTTGAAGTTCTTGACAGGGAACAGGCTTACAGAGAAGCCCATGAAGGAGCAGTGCTTATAAACAGGGGAGAAACATACCTGGTTCAAAGTTTTAACCTTCAAAAACGTATAATAACTGTTGTTAAGAGGGATGTTGCTCACCATACACAAGTGGTGAGGGATATAGATGTTGAGATTCTTGGTGAAAGCGTCAGGAAGAATATGGGTGACTTTTCAATCTTCTTCGGTGATCTTGAGGTCAGTGAGTACTACCACAAGTACAAGGTCATGAGCTACGACAAGGTTCTTGCAACCAAACAGCTGGATATTCCAGCTTTAAAATTTAAAACCAAGGGGTTATGGTTCACAATAGATGATGCTGTTAAAGAAGATCTTGAAAGTGCTGTGGAGGGTAAGGATGTTTTTGAGGGAGGTATACATGGAGTGGAACATGCCCTGATTTCAATGATACCCTTCAACATAATGTGCGACAGGTTCGATATGGGTGGACTGTCCACACCGAAACATCCAGGCACAGGAATGGCCACAATATTTATCTACGACGCATTTGAAGGTGGTATGGGGCTTGCAGAGAAAGCATCAGAACTCTTCGAGGAGATCATGATGCGGACCTTTGAACTTGTGAGGGACTGCAGATGTGATGTGGGATGTCCAGCATGCATCTACTCCCCAAAGTGTGGTAACGACAACAAACCCCTGAATAAAAAGGGAACACTATTCATACTCCAGACGATCATGGATACGATGCAAAAAAAATAGTCCAACATAATTAAGATAAAGTTCCTGGAAACTATTCTCAGAAACATTTATATGGGTGAATGAAGGTACACTAATAATGTTCACATTTCCCAGTAAGGGCCCTAATGGCGTCATAGATTATCTGGAAATGTTATTATCAGCTTTTAATCCTAAAATTTATTCAAAAGCTCCTGTAGTGTAGTCCGGCCAATCATTCCAGCCTCTCGAGCTGGGGACTCGGGTTCGAATCCCGGCAGGAGCATCCTATTCATTCTAAGATTCATTTTTAAGCTTTACTTTAATTTTAAATCCTTTTCAAAGCCTCATTTATTTAAATTACCTATTCAAAAAGAGTTGTACTCTTAGGGATGTTTAGGCTGAAATTCAAACTGGAACTGAGTTTATATTATTTATCCTTTCTTTATATTCAAGTTCCCTGAATTCTATTATGAACTCTGCACCTTCCTGATTTTTAATTTCAAGAGAACCCTCGATCTGTTTTACAAGATTTTTTATAAGCTGAAATCCAAGGGAATCACTTTTGAATGGATTAAAATCTTCTGGAAAACCTACCCCATCATCCTTAACTTTCAAAACATATTTTCCACCATTGGATCTGAAATTCATGGTTATTTTTCCATGGGATCTTGGAAATGCATGTTTCATGGAGTTTGAAACCATCTCATTAACCAGAAGTCCAAGGGGCAGGGCTGTTTCAAGATTCATAAACACATTTTCAAGGGACATTTCAAGTTCTATGCTTTCAGGTGCAGGGGAGTAAGAATTTACAATACTCTGAACCATGTTCTGAAGGTAATCTGATACTTCAAGCCTGGTGAAATCATCAACCATGTAAAGCTTCTCATGTATAATGGCCATGGTTTTAACCCGGTTTTGACTGTCCCTCAAAACAGCTTTAGCTTCAGGGCTTTCAGTGTAACCTGCCTGCAGTGAAAGAAAGCTTGATATTATTTGCATGTTATTTTTAACCCTGTGGTGAATCTCCTGTAGGAGTACCTCCTTCTCTTTAAGAGATTTGGTTAACTGTTTTTCAACATCTTTAATCTCAGATATGTCCACTATAATGCCCCTGAAACCTTTGTTTTCTCGGTTATGGTATATTGGGGTTGAATGTAAAATAATGGGGAATCTGCTGCCGTCTGCATGTTTTGCAGTGTACTCATCACCTGAGAGATCGCCCTGGGAAATTTTATCAAATTTATCTATTGAACGCTGTCTATCATTTTCATTTATTATTTCAAGGATGTTCAAACCATTGTTCAGATCTTCTGGGGAATATCCGAACATTTTAAAGGCGTGTTCATTGAAGAAGGTGATGTTGCCATTTTTATTGGTCTCAAAAACAGTTTGAGGAAGCATATCTGCAAATTCCCGGTATTTCTTCTCAGACTCCTTAAGGGCCCTTTCAGTTTCTTTAAGTTCAGTTATATCCATCAACGATGCAACGCTTTTATCAGTATCTGCTATGACTGAAACTGTTGCTAAAGCATGTTTAATTTTCCCTTCCACATTCTTGAATGAAAATTCATAGTTTCTTGGAGCCAGTCCATGGGGGCTGCGTCGAAGATGGTGGTAGTTTATTACAGTGTTTTTATCCTTTTCTGAGATGAAGTCAAGAATTTTCATCTTATTTTCAACATCATGAATTTTAAATCCTGTGAGTTCCTGGAACTCTGCATTTGCAAGGGATATTGTTGCATCTGATTCCAGGATAAGTATTGCTGTACCAGTATTCTCAAATATGGTTCTGTAATGGGCTTCAGATTTTTTTAAAGCTTTTTCTGCAATTTTTCTGTCACTGATATCCTCGAAGATGTAAAGCCAGCCTGAAGGAATTCTTTCAGTGTATATCTGGTTGTAACGAATCTCCAAAAACACGTTTTCAGATTTTTGAAGTTCCAGTTCAATTTTACCATCAATCCGATCTTCATGGGGGCGTATTTCATCCCATATATCCAGTTGATCCCCTACATTTTCACCCACTGAAGATGCAGCCACTCCAATGAGGTTTTGGGCTGAACCATTCACATCAACTATTGTTCCATTCAGATCCAGAACCATAACACCACTTTTCATGTTGGAGAACAGGGTTTCGTAGGCTGGTGGAACCAGATCAAAGAGTTTGTAATGGAACAAACTCCAGAATACAAGTATGCCGGTTAATGTGAGTGCAAGGGGGGTGGGATCGAAGTAAAAGGGACTTACACCTAAAGCATAAATTAAATTACTTAAAAGGGGTATTAAAGCGGCCAGAACCATTAGAAAACCCCTCTGTTTGTATATTGAAGGTTCGCGGAAAAGGTTCTGACCTATCACAATGAGTCCCATGATCATGAGGGCGTAGGAATAAATTGATGAGGTAATTGCAGCAAACCCATGTTTGTAAATGATTATTAATCCTGCTGAAGTTTCTAAATAACCAAAACCTGGCCATACAAGGCCGTGCATTTCATTGGTGAATGCCAGTAACGTGGTTAAAGCCGGGATGATTAAAAGCAGAATTATATGCTGCCTTTTAACTTTCAACTGATTTTTGCTGTAGGTCACTGTGAAGAGGAACCATAATGGAGCTACAGTTGTAATTCCAATGTATGAAATCTTTCCCCAGAATATCTTGGATCCAATGCTTGTTGAAGCAAGTTCAAGTGCACCTGTAAATGACCACAGTGACGCAGCCAGGATAATAAAAAAGAGGTAGATACTGCCGCTGATTCCACGCCTCTTCCAGATATTCCATGCCAGAAAAATGTTTAAACATGTTGTGAAAAGTAGAAGGGCTGTGTATGCTGTGTACTGAAGTGCCATGGTTTAACCTCACTGGATGATATCACTGAAAAAACTGATTTTACACGATCAATAGTTACCAATTTGCACTGACCTATGTAAAGTATTTTAGTAATTTCCTACAAATACAGGTTTTATTATGAAAAAAGGTTTTCTAAATGGAGTTCAGTAATAACAAAGTATACGGAGTATTTGAATCAATTATTACTGGAAGCATGGGGATTTAATAATAAATTTAAATGGAGTCTATTTCTGATGAAAATGGTTTTATATCCAGAACAGGTGAACCATCAAGGGCATCAAGACCCCTAACTGTAATGATTTTCCCCTTTATTTCTAAAAGGTCAACCATGCACATTGCAATGGGATTGGGTCTGGATGGAGAGCGAGTTGCAAAAACGCCCCTTTCTTGTGTTTGGCCTGGAGGAACAACCCTTAAAATATTTCTATCTGCACGGTCAGCCCAGTAAAGTACGATGATGTTTGAATAATTTTCCAGACCATCCAAACCCTCTTGGTAATCCTCAAAAATTGTTATTCTGCTTGTAACCTCTGATTCTCTTCCCTGTCGTGGTGCATCTGCCCTTTCCCTGTACCTGGATACTACAATTCCAATGGGTTTCAGTTCCATGTTTAAACACTCCCTACTTATTTTATGATTTTTTTTAAATCAAAAGAACCTTATTCATTACCATTATTAACATTCGAAGTTCATTCATTATCCTTATTCAGGGGGATTTGATAACCTTTAAGTGTTTCTCTTAATCTTTCGTAGTTATCATCTTCAAGGGGCAGAACAATTCTTTCACCATGATATTCAAATATGAATCGTTTAACAGGATGTCCAAATTCTATTCCAGTCACATCCTTCAAGGAGTACCTTCTGACTTTACCTGTTCTTCTGGTTCTGTAGAAGTTCTTCCTGTACTCAAGGAGTTCTGTGTGTGTTAGTTCAAGGTCAAAGAATGCATCTTCCAGAAATAGAAGAGTTTCAGTCAGATCCTTATCGCAGACAATACAGTTTGAGGCATCTGATGGATTTCCAACACCACACGCCGGGCAGATCTGATTGAAGGAGGTTTCAGGGTTTTCCTTTGAATTCATTTTTCATCACTTTTTTTAGATTATTTCCCTTGTCTATATGTAATCTGGTAGATGGATCTATTAAATTAAGAGTATGCTCTTTATTTCAATTCAAGCTTTTTCCATTTATGCTATGATACCTAGGGGATCACTATTTTTTTTATTTTTCCAGTAAGGGCAGTAAATTTTGAATGAGATTTCTAAAACCAAACTATATCCATAAAAACCAACCAAATCATAATTATTAATCAAACTGAATTAGGTGAATCTTCATGTCAAATATCAGCCGGAGGGAACGGGAAAAAGAGCAGCGTCGAAGGGATATAATGGACTCTGCTGAGAAACTATTTTTTGAAAAGGGTTACGATGATGTTTCAATGAACGATATTGCAGGGGATGTGGAATTGAGTAAGGCAACCCTTTACCTTTATTTCGACAACAAAGTGGCACTTTTTTTTGCAGTTGTGCTTCGAGGTACAGGTATAATGCTGGCAATGATCCAGGATGAAGTTAGAAAATTTAAAACTGGTATTGAACAAATCCATGCCTTCACAGACACCTACTTCAAATTCGCTCAAAACTATCCCAATTACCTGGAACTTTACAACTACTTCAAGTCTGGAAGGTTCCATCTGGAGAGTATATTAACAAATGCTCAGATGAAAGAGATGATTGATGATTCCAGCCTAGTTACCAACTTCTCGGCTGGTTTTCGTCCTGCAGATATTTCCTATGCAAGTGAAGTTATAAAAGTACAGAATGAAATGTTTGAGACAGTCTTAGAATCCATAAAAACTGGACTGGCTGATGGAACAGTAAACTCCGATGTTGATCCAGCAGAGATTGCAGTTTTATTGATATTGTTAACTGAGGACATCCCTAATATGCGCCCAGATCTTAAAAATTCACTTAAAAAAAAGGGTATCCCTCAGAACAAATTCTTAAAGGATACAAAGACTTTGATGAATCAAATGCTGGGAACTCCTAAATCAGGTTAAAGTCTTCAATACTTCAAATTTAATGGTTCAATTTTGTAATTACTTCAATAATTTAACTTATCTAACATTATTTAATAAATTCAATTATTCAACAAGGTTTTTGTATGTTTAAAAAGTTAATCTTACTAATAATCCTCATTATAGGAGTTGCGGTGGTTTACAGCTTAATAGAACCCTACATGATCGAGACCAGGGAGGTTGTTATCCAGTCTGACCAGGTACCACAGAACTTCGACGGTAAAAAAATAGTCTTTATTACTGACATTCACTGCAGTCAGTTCTTTGGGGAAAACAGGGTTAAAGACCTTGTGACTCAGGTGAACGCCCTTGATCCAGATATAGTTCTCCTGGGTGGGGACTACGTTACAGATGATGCATCATATCTGGAACCCTGCTTCTCCCAGCTCTCCAAACTGAACGCTTCCATGGGTGTTTATGGGGTATTGGGCAACAACGACCCGAAAAATGCCACAATAACTGCAATGGAAAATGCAAACATCACCTACATTGGAAACAAAGGATTGTGGGTTGAGGAAAATGGTGAGAAGATCCGGATAGGTGGGGTTGGAGATCTTGACACCGATGTTCCATACCAGGGACCCACCATTGGATCTGTAACTCAAAACGACTTTGTGATACTTGTATCCCACAAACCCGACTACTTCCCACTGGCAAACAAACTGAAGATCGATCTGGTTTTTGCAGGACACACCCACGGAGGACAGGTCACACTCTTTGGATTATGGGCACCATTTTATAACTCCAGATACGGGCAGGAATATGTTTCAGGGATCAAAAAGTCTGGAAACAGCACAATGATAATCAGCAATGGAATAGGAACAGTTAATGTACCTGTAAGATTCTCTGCAAAGCCACAAATAGTTGTTGTTACCTTGAAGAGAGTTACTTAATTTTTTTTTGAGGTTCAATCCTGTTTTTTATTTTCTTCTAATTTTCTTTATTTTCATTTTTTTTTAGTTTTAAGGATTAATTTTGGTCATTTACTGTATTAAAAATATTTTTAGGTTTTGATCTGCCTTGAAACCAGACTGATACTAAAAACCAAAACTTTATATAAAATGACTAAACACTAGTTATAAAATAACTACTGGTAATCTTATTACCGGTGGTCATTAAACTTGAAGGGGGAAAGATATGAGATCTTTAGAAATAAATGGAAATCTTGACTCAAAAAGGAAGTTGGTCATGACTTTGTACTGGATAAATCGAAAAACAGCAACCATTGAAGGATGTGCTCCATTTCTCATTCAAAGAATCAAAACAGAAAGAACAACCCATGTTGCAGAAGATGGAAAATTTCTAAAATTTTCTGAAGGCGTTTTAGGTGATGTTCTGACAGATATGGATGAATTAAAAATGGTTGAGTTTGATATTAATTTTGGTAACGAGGATATAAAAGCATCCATCCACGAGGACATTTTATCTGTATCCTTATCAAGAACAAAGGAACTTGAAGACGAGATAATTGAAAAATTGAGATATGAATCAGAAAGGAAATATCCCCGTGTTTGCTCTAAGTTTTACAGGCGTTTAGGTATTAATTGAATATAAAGTTTTTTAAGATTTTTTAAAGGGTTTAAATACTGCGCTTACATCATTCCCTTAAAAAGGTAAAACAACTTCATATCCCCAAATACTACAAAGTGGCGGTTATTAAATAACCAATGGTCATATTATAACCGATGGTATGGATGTTGGAATTGATAAGTAGTTAAAATCCCCTTTAAAAGAGTTTAAGAATTTAAAAAGGATTTGAATGCATTGATCATTTGATAAATTCGTTAATAAATTGAGAGGATTTAAAATGGAAGGAACAACACATAAAAAAATAAATTTAGAGGATAAAACCTACAAAACCAGGCATGTGATTCTTGCCATAATTTTTGTAGGCATATTCATGTCAAGTTTGGATGCTTACATGGTCAGCATAGCCCTACCTAACATCACAACCTACTTCAACGTTAATCTGCACCAGTCCCAGTGGGTTATAACAGGGTACCTCCTTGTTATGACTGCCTTGTTCATACCCCTTGGAAAGGCATCTGAATACACTGGAAAGACCCGGATGTTCATTGCAGGATTCACACTCTTCACCATAAGTTCCCTTGCCTGTGGAATTGCCACGAACATGGATCAACTGATACTTTTCCGTCTTTTACAGGCCGCAGGAGCTTCCATGGTTATTGGAGTTGGAGGTGCAATCATATTTCTGGTGGCACTGCCTGAAGAGAGGGGAAGAGCAATGGGATATCTGGGAGCAGTTACATCCATAGGTGCACTCCTGGGACCTGTAATTGGGGGTTCAATCACCCAGTTCCTGGGCTGGCAATATCTATTCTTTATCAATGTCCCAATTGGGATTTTACTCTTCATATTCGCTTTGAAATACCTCAAAATTCCTGAAAAAACATCTGAAAGCTTTGAAATGGACTGGTTAGGGGCCTTAACCTTGATTGTCTTTGTAGCTTCACTCTTGATGTTCTGCAGTGAACTTGCAGATGGAAACCACTTAACTACCTTGTTGGTCTATGGTTTCATTTCCATCCTTTCACTTGCAGCGTTCATAGTGAGGGAATCCAGATATGAAAAACCATTGTTGGACCTATCAGTATTCAAAAATAAACTGTTCACCCTTGCAATCGTGAGCATGATGCTCTTCAACATGGCAATAGCTGCTGCAAATTTCATTGGGCCCTTCTACCTCCAGGGAGCTATGAACTACAAGCCCGCCCAGGTAGGTTTACTCTTTCTGATGGTTCCCCTTTTGATGGTGGGCGCATCTCCACTTGGAGGATGGATATACGATAAACATCACCAAAAATATGCAGCTGCATCTGCTGTACTTATAGGAGCATTTGCATTCTTTTTAATGGCCTATGCATTCTTTAAAATGAATCTGGTTCTTATTGTACTGTCATTCGCTTTGTGGGGTGTTGGAAGAGGATTGTACAATGGACCCAACGGTACCGAGACAATGAGTGCGCTGCAACCTCAAAAATCTGCGACTGCATCAACTGTGATGTTCACAACAGGAAGCCTTGCAATGGCCATTGGAATTTCACTTGCAACCGTGTTCCTAACCTTCCAACTCAGTACTATGGGTTACAACGGGGCTGTACTTGCGGCAGGACACACTTTACTTTCAAATTCCATCAGCACCATCATAATGGCTGCAGGTTTTGCCTGTGTGTTATCTGCACTTGTGGCAGTATTAAGAAACAGATGAATTATTACAAATTTTAATAAATATGTTATTATACTAAAAAACTTTTAAGAAACTAGGGGTAAAAATGGCTGAAACTATATTTAAATGATAAATATCATTTATAATATTTAAATTTGTTCAGGGAGGTGATATTAGAGGTTATCTGGTTCCCAGCTTGTTAAGGAAGGTAAAATCTCTGCCAGTCAATTGGATACCCTCAGCAGACCACTTGTACCAAGGGACGTGTTCATGGAGATATTCAATCAAAGTGTAGAAGAACATTTGAACGTATATAAAGCCAATTTTAGATGAATATTAAATCTTTAGGATTATTTAAGGTGTTCAAAGTTTTTGAAGTAAATTTAAATTCATATCAATAAAAAGAGGTGTTTTTAATGGATATAGAAATTTTTCCCCACAGGTATTTGAGTGCAGACACAACTGAGAAGTTACTGAAGGATCTTGAGGAAATTGAAGGTGTGAACAGAATGGTTCTACAGGGACAGAGGCTTCCCCCTGCTGAAAGTGGACATCCTGATAGGAGGATAATAATCATCAAAGGTGAAGAAATGGATCTGCAGGTTAAAACAGGCAGGGTTTTGATGGAGATCCAAGGTGAGGATGTTGTGGATGAGGTGAGGAACGTTTGTAATGAACTTCTACCCTTTGGCTTCAACATACACTTCGGAACTTTTATCCGAAAAGAAAAAACAGTTACAGACAATCTGAAGTACGGAGAAAAGCTTGATGAACTTCCAGAGAACATGGTAGGCTTAACTGACCAGAATGCACTCCTGAAGGAGAGGGCAACCATAATCAAGCGGAAATAATATTTTTTCACTAAATTACAAACTTTTTATATTTTTTTTAAAATCAAACTAAAAACAGTGAATTCCATAAAAAAATCAGAATAAGGAAGGCTTAAAGCCTTCCAACTTATTTTAAAACTCAGTAAACCTTCACAACACCAATGACGCTGCTTCTTGAAAGCCATGCATCCAGAGGACTCTTGGTTACTGTAACAACTTCGTAGGTTCCATTTCCCATGTCCTGTTGGGTTTCATAGGTATCAACCTCTCTGTTATCACTTTTGAGGTACACTTTACTTCCGCTAATCTTTGCAACCCTTTTAACTATGAGGCCGTAGCTTGGATGTTCTGCTATGACGATGTCTCCAACTTTGATGTTCTTGGTTTTAACTGCAACGATGTCCTGCCCATCCTGAAGGGTTGGGACCATTGAAGTTCCATCCACGGTTGCTGGGAAAGGCAGGGTGTCTGTTCCGAACTGTGAAACTACCGTAACATCTGCAGTGTAATTATATTTTGCTGCAATACTCTTAATATCCTTCTTAAGGCTCTGCACGGTACTGCTTTCGCTTTGAACATCTGCATCGGCTGTGCTGTTCATCCTTGCAATCATCTTGGCTGGAACAGCTGAGTTGTCTGCTGCTGTTGCATGAAGGGATACATCGGTTCCATCTGTTTTAACCACGATGTTCACATGATGATGGGCTGCTTCTGCTGTCTGGTTAGGGGTTACGTTGGATATGGTCAGTTTATCAGTATTTTCTGTTGGGTAGAATGCCACCACAAATGCAGCTAAAACCACCACTATTATTCCTATACTTGCAATTACTTTAGTTCTCAATTTTTACCACTTTCAGGTTATTTTGTTAATTTTTCCTCAAGTTCCATCTTGTTCTCAAGGACAACCCCATTACTGGGATCGATATCAAGGGCTTTGTTGTAATATTCAAGGGCTTCAGTGTAACTTCCAGTCCTGCTGAGTATCATGGCCTTGTTGTTGAGGATGTTAACACGATCCACGTCCTTCAATTTCATATCAAGAATACGGTCCATGCATTCCAGCGCACCCTTGAAGTCTTCCATTTTATAGAGGAGGGCTGATTTATTGTGCCATGCCCTGATGAAATCAGGATCAAGTTCTATGGATTTCTCGTAGCACCTCATTGATTCCTCTTCATTACCGAGGTTCTGCTGGGCAACACCCCTGTCACACCATGCAGATGCAAATTCAGGGTCAAAGGTAATTGATCGTTCAAACTCCTGGTTTGCACCTGAAAAATCTCCCTTATCCATCTTTTTAAGCCCTTTCTTGTAGGCTGAATGTTTATCAGGTCCAAGTAAACCCATTTAATAATCCTCCATGATAATTTTAATGCCTATTACTATATGGTTGAAGAAGTTAAAAAAAATATGCATTTGCTGTGTTATTAAAAAAATAAAGGGTTTCATTCATTTAATAAACACAACTTCTGATGGCTGTGTAGGATGCACTTGCTCCATTGTTGAGATTGTACTGTACGTATGCACGGTTTTTCTTTTTACTCCAGTTCTTCCAGCTTGTTTTTCCTTGAGAGTAACCATTCTTCATTATGGTGTTGAGATTTCCACTTCTGTAGGTGATCTTGGGTTTTAAAGATTTGGCCTGATTTTCGTACTTCGTATGGGCTGAACTGGATTCTCCACTGACGCAGTGGGGTGCTGAGAAGGTGTCAGATATGTAATGTGACGCAACACCAAAACAGTAACTTGCTTGTTTGTATTTACCGGTTCTGTAGTAATATTTACCCTTGTTAAGCCATTTAGTTGCTCTGGTGTAACTGTATGGGTAACTGTGTGATCTGAAGTCATGAAACTTCTCATCTGGATCGTTGGATCCATCCCTCATTGCAGAGAGGCTCAATTTCTTCTGGACGTTGTGTGGCATCCCATAATAGACGCTGTAAGCAATATCGGAGTGTGTTTTCCAGGTCCAGGCAGTGGACGCTGGCATGAAGACAAAAGAAACCACCATAAATATCATTAAAATGTTGAAAAACCTTTTCAATCAAAAAAACCTCCTATAACTTGAATCCAATGAAATAATTACATTTTTTTCCTATATAAATCTTACTTATAATGATATTGGATGTAATTCAAATATAAACTCATTTAATTTTATAATTAATCCTTTTTAATCCTTTTTTAAGTAATTAATTTGTTTATATGGTTATATTACCTATTTTGATTGTTAATGAATCTGGGATGGGTTTAAATTAATCAATACTTTTTTATAAGTTGCATAACGATATTTATTATTATATTAATCTATTTGGGGGTTTGAAAAATGACTGAAACGAGAAACGTAGTTGTGGGAATTCTTGCAGTGATACTTGGGTTGGTGGTTATAATCTTTCCATTGATCGGTGTCTCAACCCTCAGTGATCTTGCAGGTGTTGGAATAATCTTTCTGGGTATCTGGCTTTTGGCGCAGAGCTTCAAGGCTTGGGAGACAAGTGTGGCAGCAGCAGTAGCAGATCTGATCCTTGCAGTACTTGCAATTCTCTGGGGTGTGATGTTCCTTGGAAACATCAAAGCATTTGCCTTCTTAACCTTCCTGGCACTTTACATCGTTGGCTTCTTCATAATAATAAGTGGATTAACAGCTCTTTTCTCTGATAAAAGCCTTAAGGGAAAGGCCATAGGGCTGCTGGGTGTTCTACTGGGTGTTTTCTTCTTGATCTTCAGCGTGTACCTGAAGAATCCTCTGGTACTGGCTGCAACCATAGGTGCATTCCTTATAGTAGCCGGAGTAGTGGAGATATTTGATCTCCTGGGGGAGAAGACATCTCCTGAAGTCATGCAATGATCCTTCAATTCATTTTGAAGGAGTCATTTTTTTTCTTTTTTTTAAAAAAATAGGGATATAAATTTAAATGACTTTAACTCAGTAATTTAAGTTTAAAAAAAATTCATGATCCTATATATGAAAATTGATCCCGATTGGGTTCCATTTAACATCCCTTTGTTTAAATATGATACCATGAAAAGAATAGTTTTTAAGGGTAACTGACAAATTATATAAAGTTATATAGAAAATAAATCAAATGATAAGTATTGGAGATCATTGTAAGTAGAGTCCTATTTTTCTGATCACCATAACTAACACTGAAAAAGCTTTAAAAGCATTATTCAGGTTAAAAATGCGATTTTGAGTACTGTTTACAGATGCATGTTCCAGTACTCTTATAAAACATCAAAATCAACAAATATTAGGAGTGAATAAAATGGCAAAAGTGAAAGGAACCAATAAAAGATCAAGACCAAAATCAAACTACAAAAAACCTGGAAGCAAAAGGGGAAGAGGAGTTAAGAGGAGATAATTTCTCACTGAAATTATCTCCATAAATTCTCAATTTTTTTTATGGCTCATTTTGTCCTGTAAATTCATTAAAATCTTATTTTTAAGTTGATAACATTTTTGTTCAAGGTTATTTTACTTATAAAAACTTTTAAATTAAGTTTCAATTATTCTCAGATTTAAATTTACTTTTTAACCTTAAAGTAGACTTTTTTTAACTTTTTAAGTTCATTTTATCGATTAATATTATGGTGTAACATTTTTTTCTTAATATTTTCAGTTCTGATTATAATAATTATCTATGAAAATTTAAGAGATGAGGGTCATATTATAATATAACGAAGTAGTGATCTACGAAGACAAAATCTGAATCTTATGGAATATTAAAACCAAAAAGCTGGTGGTAGATATGGAACATGGGATGAGAGCGGAACACATGCATGGTTCAGGACACAGCCATATACATGAATACGGGAAAAAGGCATGGATGGAGAAGATGTTCATGAAGGAAATGATGGAACATCTCTCTGAAGAGGATAAAAGGAAAATTGCAGCTGCAAAGCTGGACATGAAGATATCCCGCCTGGAAAAGCAATTAGAGATAATGAAGGAAAAGAAGAAAATCATTGACATGAAAATGGAAATGAAAGCACAGATGAAGGGCCAGAAGATTGAGCTCCTGAAGATGATGCGGGACATGATAAAGTACAAGATGTAAACCAGTAAGATGATATCATTGATACTGGTTTACAATCCTCTCTTTTTTTTGAAGATATGATCAGTACTCTTTTTCACGGGATCTGAATTTTTTTTCATTGAATTATAACTTGAAATTGTTATTTGGTAATTTCAAAATATTAAGAACCTTTATATTAAGTTATAATTAACATTAAGATGAGAAAATGAATGTAAATAGAAACATAATTGATTCTCTGCGATATCCCCTTAAAGATTGGGTGAAGCTGATCCTACTGGGAATAATTTTGATAATTCCAGTTGTGAATTTTATTGGCTTAGGATACTATTTAAGAATCATAAAATCAACTTTGGCAGGTTCAGATGAACTTCCAGACTTTGAAGGTGTTGGAGAATTATTTACAGATGGTATAAAATTTTTAGCAGTCTGTATGATCTATGCAATTGTACCCCTACTCTTCTATGCACTTTCCTCTGCCTTCCCAGGGTCTGCAACTTTACCAATTATGGCCACAAGTTTTGCCCTAACAATCAGCATATTTGCATATGTGGGTATAGCCAACATGGCCTACTACGACAGCAAAATAGGTGCGGGGTTGAGATATGGTGAAATACTGGATAGAATTGCAGCAATTGGGTGGGGAAGTTACATCCTTTGGTGGATAGTACTGACGTTAATTATAACAGTTGCAGGATTTATCATTGGTGTGGTTGGAGGCATTCTCTTATTCTTTGTCTTAGGTCTCCCTGTTGTTTTATTGGGATACGGCTACTTAATGATATTCCACGCAAGGTCCGTTGCATTGACATTTGCATCTTGAGAGAATAACAAGAGCTGAAGAACCAAGAAATAGAGTTGAGTTATTTACATGTTTTGTATCTGGAGGTGTTTAAATTAGATATAACTGGATAGCACTGTTTTTAATACTTGTCCTGTCCTCAGGTTTAAATGTGGGATGTGTATCTGCAGCAGGAAATTCAACTACTGATCAAACCAGTACAAATTTTATTGTGGGTTACTACATAAACCCCAACGTTACACCCATATCAGAAATCAATTTCAAAGACTTAAAAAGCGCAGGAATAACAGATATATACGTTTTAGTAACAAATCATAATTATTTATCAGTATTACCCGAAGCCAAAGAAAAAGCTGATGCTGTAGGGATAAGAACCAATGCCTGGGTATTCCCTGGGTTCAATCATGCATCACAGGTCGCTCAGATGAAAATCGGAGTTCAATTAGATATGGAAACATATAATATGCCTGCACATATCCTGCAAATTCTGGCCATGAGATTAGCCACCCACGGCGTAACCTTCTCAGTCACTGTTAAACCCGACGGATGGGACGGAAATCAATATTACTACCTGATCGGGCCTTTATGTGACTACATAGTTCCTCAACTCTATGTAGGTGATTACGAATATGGAATAACCGGTTTAACAAACAGTGTTAAAAAATATAACCAGATCTACAACCTTTACAATATCATCTTTCCTGGAAAAATTGTTGCTGGACTTGAAACCTACCAGTCCGATGAGAATGCAACACCTAAAAATACAAGCACACTATCTGCAGAAATCAAAGCTGTAAAACCCTACACACATGGAGTAATCCTATTCAGGTACGGATTATCCAACTTCAATGGTTTAGAATAAGTTCATCAAGGTTACTGGATTTGTGGATGAAAACAGGGCTGAAATGATTTTTTGAGGTTCTGGCTTGTTTTATGGGTTATTATTGGGTTTGTTTTTAAAAATACTTTTTTATTCTTTTTATGAGGGTAAATGGGCTTCTAAAACGTTAAATTTTTCCAAGTATAAATTCGTTCCTTTAATTTTTCCCAAGGAAAATTTCAGAATATAAAAATTAAATTTATTTTTTTTATCTTTTTTATCTTTTTTATCTCCATTTCCAACTTAAAAATTGATCATACGTGCTATTTACATATACTTTATCAATCTTGTTATGTATAATGTACAAATTGAATATAGAGGCTTTAACATGAACGGAA